>OFGR01001470.1_pt1 | contig 18638 bp, 16 predicted proteins | sample 1521811 | NCBI WGS metagenome assembly OFGR01 (sample SAMEA3504098, study PRJEB24116) | mouse gut metagenome | biome: mouse gut; feature: mouse-associated habitat; material: faeces | place: Denmark | collected 2011
GTTTAATGAATATACAGCTATAGATATAAGTGAGACTTCAGTGAAAAGTTGTATGGAATATCTGAAATATCAGAATATTAAGTCGGATAAAATAAGAATCTTAACCAGAGATTTTATGGAATATTCATCAGAGGAAAAGTTTGATTGTATTGTTATGGGAGAAGTTTTAGAGCATCTGGAAGATCCTGAACTTGCTTTGAAAAAGATATTTTTCTTGTTAGAAAAAAGAGGCTGTCTATTTGTTACAACGGCGATCAATGCACCAACAATTGACCATATATATCTCTTCCGTTCCGTGGGGGAAGTCTTAGATATGATAAATAGTGCAGGGTTTAAGGTGATAGATTATTTATGTGTTGCCGCAGGTGATGTGTCGATTGAAAAGGCGGAGAAACAAAAGAGAACGATCAATATTGCATTAATGTTGAATAAGTCTGAGACATTTACATAATTGTAGTTTTGTATAAAGAAGGAAATGCAGGGACATAAATGCTTATTGGAGGAATAAAGGAATGTCGTATATAACATATATAGAAGAAAAAAATGGAAGAATACCTTTGCATTTTCTCGATGCGGCATACATAAATGGGTATTTTTGGGTAAGTGCTCTGGAATGGAACGGCTATTATAAAGTGAATATGGAAACAGGGAAGGCGGAGTTTTTAGGCACCTTTGAAAATGCAGATCTTATAGCGGATAAGCTTTTTGATCAAGTTTTGGCTTACGAGGAATCCGTGTTTTTTATTCCATGGTTTTCGAATTATCTGGTGAAATCAAAAATTTAGAAACGATATATTATAAGCTGCCGGATTCTATGCTCATAGAAATGGCTAAATTCAGGGTGGCAGTTATATATGAAAAGAAAATTTTTATGTTTCCGCATTTAAGTGATAACATATGCATCTTTGATATTGAAAAGGAATCTTTTTCTTGTGACAAAGAATGGTCGAAAGAATTTTTAAAATTTGAGTCATTTAATGCAAAGGATCGATTTGTACAGGGATGTAGAATAAATGAACAGATTTATCTGGCTAATTTATCTGGAAACTTTATTATGAGATACAATTTGAATAATTATCAATATGAAACAATTATTTTCCCGGAAGATGAAAAGAAGATTGTTGATATTGTTGCTTTCAGAGAAGACAAACTGATAATTTTAACTTGGATAGGAAATGTTTGGAGCTACGATATACAGACGAGGAGTATAAAACTGATTTATAAATATTGGGGAAAGGTAGAATTTCCATATAGGCATGTCGTGCTTCATCAAGACCGTATTTTGTTGATTCCGGCTTTTGAGAAGAATATAGTATCAGTTGATAAAGAGAAAGAGAACATATTAGCGTATCCAGATGAATGGGAAATGCAGTATATAAATGTAGGGATTGAGTCCATATTCAATAGATACTATAAGATGGGAAATAAAATCATTCTTTATCCATGTCTGGGTAATATGATATTAAAAATTGATGTTAGTAAAAATAAGATAAGCGGAGTAAAAATAGAAGGGAAAAATAATATAAATTTGCGTTCATTTTTAAGTAGAATTGATAATAAAATTTATAGAGATGGTCCTAATGTAAGAGGGAAGCAGACTTGGAATGAAGTAAGAAGAAATTAAAAGAAAGAGGTTATATTTGGAGAGATATGTGATCTTGTTTTTGGAACTGATTGGAGGAATAGCAAATGAATGATAATATCATGGTATCAATATGGTGTATTACTTATAATCACGAACGATATATACAAGATGCAATAGAAGGGTTTTTAAATCAAAAAACAAATTTTAAATATGAGATTATCATACATGATGATGCATCAACAGATGATACAGCTAACATTATTAAAGAGTATGAGATGAAATATCCAACAATTATACACGGTATTTATCAGAGTCAAAATCAGTGGAGCGAGAATCGATTAGACTTGAACTGGATGATGAAAATCCTAAGACAAAATTGTAAAGGTAAATATATTGCCATGTGTGAAGGCGATGATTACTGGATTGATCTAAATAAATTACAGATTCAAATTGATTACATGGAAAGAAATGCAGAGTGTGTAATGTCGGTACATAATGCGGTTGATATTAATTATAAAAGCGGTTCTGTTAAAGCAAGAAGTCTTTTTGAATCAGAGAGAGATTTAACTGCGGAACAGGTCATTTTGCCATCTTGCGGATTACCGACAGCATCTATGGTATTGAAAAAGGAAATATCCGAAATAAATGATTTTTTTCTTGAAGCAGGAATAGGAGATTACCCGTTAGAATTGTATTCTTTGAGCAAAGGTACAATTCATTATTTTGATAGGATTATGTCCGTGTATAGATTTCGGCATAAAGGATCTTATGAAGAAAGTTTATATTTGGATAAGAAGACGTGTTTTATTCATTTTATTGGATTGATTTCTTTTTTGGAGCAGTATAATCGGTATACATACAGGAAATATGAAAGATATGTAATTGAAAGAGTGCATGTTTATGTTAATGGAATAATTCAATCCTATGCCGGGGAAACACGAGAAAGATTTATGAAAGATTGTAGAGAATGCGATGGGATAACAAAAAACAAATTTCATGCATACATAGAGGAAGTGATACGTATTTATTTGCTCGTATTTGATGAAGATTTCTTTGAAGGAGAGATTCAAAAATATTGTGAGGAAAGCAAAAAAGTGTATATTATGGGTGCGGGAAAGTATGCGGCAGTTATAGCGAAGAAGCTTGATAAATATCATATTGACTATCAGGGATTTGTTGTGTCGGATAATCAGAAATGTGCAGGATTATATTTAGGAAAAGAAGTCTGGAAATTTAATGAGCTTACATCTGAATTAGAGAATGCAGCTCTCGTTGTGGGAATTAATCCATGCATCTGGAGCCAGATTGACAGGCAATTAGAAGAAGCAAAGATTAATAGTTATTGTTGTCCTTTTTGTGTTAGTACAGATGAATTCAATTAGTAAAATATGAGTTAAGAGTGTTCATGATGAAAAAGAAATTATTGTTTATTATCTGGTCTTATACATATGGCGGGGGCGCTGAGGCGCTCCTTACAACAATTGTAAATCATCTCGATCCAGACAAATATGATATCAGCATTATAGAATTCCATCATGCTGATATAAAGATAGAGCCGGTAAGAGATGATATCCATGTTTTGCCCTGTATTGAGGCAGTTAAAACGCCGGAGAAATATTCTAAAATTTATCAGTTATATAATACGCCGGAAGTTTTGATTGATACTTACATAGGGAAATCTTATGATTTGTACATTTCATTCAATTATCAGATTCCTACGTTCTTGCTCCCCAAAGGAACGAAGAATATCGCCTGGATACACAGTGATGTTTATGATCTTGCAGAGGAAGATATGAAAAAGGAGCGAAGAAGGCAGGATGCGGCGTTTAATAATGTAAGAAAAATTGTGGCAATCAGTGATAACACAGAGAAATCAATCTGTGAATTATTCCCCAGGCATGCAGATAAAATTGTAAAAATATATAATGGTGTGGATGCAGAGGTAATCAGGAATAAATCAGTGGAGAGAGCTGAAATAGCTATTGATAGTCCGGCTGTTGTTTTTGTGGGAAGGTTGGAAGAACGTAAAGCTCCTGCACGATTGGTGGATGTGCTCAGACTTATACATGAAAGAGGCATGTACGTGCATCTCTATTATCTGGGGCAAGGAGAAGAACAGGAGACGATAAATCAGAAAACAGAAGAATATGGTTTGAAAGAATATGTTCATCTGACAGGATACCACCAAAATCCGTTTCCGATTGTCAAACAATGTGATGTGGTGTGTTTGCTCTCTAAATCAGAGGGATTTAGCATGTGTTTACTGGAAAGTATTGTACTTGGAAAAGCATTCGTAGCTACACCCGTAGGAGGAGCAACGGAGTTGTCGAATTGCATGCGGTGCGGACGGATTGTTGAAACAGATGAAGAGGCGGCAATAGCAGTGTGCGAATTAGTGGATATGAAAAAAGAGGCAATTAAAACCGCATGTAGAGAGTCCTTGAAACGTTTTGAATTAATGCATTATATAGAGCAGATAGAAGATCTGTTTGATACAGTAATGGATGAAACAGACAGACGAGAAATATAAAACAGGCGGAGTGCTGGATGATATGAAGGAGCTTTTAAAGGAAAAATACAGGGTTTTATGCAGGCAGTGTGGTCTGGATGGATTAGCGGACAATGCAGAGTTGAATTTAGTATTGAAGAAAATATTGTGCAGGTTCATGGATCAGTGTGAGAGACCAGCAATTTGGTGCTATGGAAAGCATACAAAGATGCTGATGGCAGACTTCATGTTTGAATTAAAAAAGGTGCGGTATATAATTGACAACGGAATAGAAAATAAGAAGGATAGTGGATTCGAAGTTATAGACGAGTCTAAGATTATTGACAAAAAGATCGATGGAATAATAGTCTCTAGCCGGAAATATAAAGATGAGATTGTGCGCGGTCTGAAAACAAATTTCAGGGGAATAAAATATCTGGATATTTACGAGGAATTTGAAAAAGAAGGTATCCATCTGGATCGGGATTATTATGACAGAGAGCACCCCTATAGTAAATATAGAAAATTGAATCAGCAGCAGAGAAATCTTAATGTTTTGAAAGATGGTCAATTATGCCAGGCAGAGCGTAAGAAGATTATACAGAGCTATATAGAAATCAAAGATTTTAAGTCTGCGATCCGATATACAAAAAAGCTGACTCAGGAATCAGAGAATGAATGGGAAAAACTTTTATTAAAAAGGTTGGAAGAGATTTATGAATTACAGTTAGAAGCAACAGGAGAAATTCATGAAAACAATACAGTAATGCTGTGTATGGATGGGCTTCGAAGGAAAGATGTTGCGGAACAGAGTATGCATAATCTTTACAATCATATCAAAAAGAATATGCATTATTTTGATCATGCATATTCTGTATCTACATCTACTTATGAAAGCCTGATCCCGGTATATAGTGAAAATGATGATTTGAGAACAGAGTATTATGAGACAAATCAGATTCCAGGGGAGCAATGTAGATTTGTCCAAGAAGCAAAAAAGCAGAAGCGAAAAATATTTTTTTACACAGATGGTACAGCTTATGTTAAAGATGATGAGATTCTTGTAACAGCATATTCTCAGACTGCGACGGAGAAATTATGGGACTTCCTGATGGATGCAGCAGATGAGAAAAACGGTTTGTTTTATATACACATTTTATATGAAAGTCATTTTGCTTACCCTAATCCTTATACATTGGATAAGATCGTGGGGGAAGGGACTAGCATTTTGTTTGATTATCTGGAAAGAAATGGAGGCGAGCTTCAGGCGGACTATGTAAGGCAACAGAGGGATGCGCTGCGATATTTGGACGATACGGTGGTACCTTTAATAGAAAAGCTGCGGTGCGGTATTGTTATATATGCAGATCATGGAAATGTCCTATTTGACAGAGGAACACAGTTGGAGGATATAGAAAATACGAAGTATACCTTCCATGAAGATTTGATTCAAGTTCCTCTTGCGGTTGGATATTCTGGGATACTTGCCAAGACAGATGAAAGTCTGATCTCAATTATGGAGCTGAATCAAATTGTGGTAGCTTTGTTGAAACATGAGAAATATTTACCGAAAAAGAAGAAGTTTGTCAAAATTTTGCGTTCAGAAATTTATAATCCGGACTTTCGGTATCTGTATAAGAAAATCAATTATGAACGAGGATTGGATGCGTTTGAAGTATTTCTTTTTGAAGAGGGGCTAAAATTGGCTGTCTATTCAGATGGTGCGGTAGAATTATATTCCGTAGATTCAGACAGGAAAGTAGATAGTAAAGAAATTAGAGAAAGATTATTAGACCAAGTCAGAGATTGGATAACGGTGTGTGATTTGGCGGATCTTTCGAATGCAGATTGTAAATTAGTGGAAGAGTGAGGGGGACAGGCTTGGCAGAGTCAAAGAGGATTAGTATTATCATTCCGGTATATAATGCGGAAAAAACCTTGTTCCGATGTGTTTCCAGCGTTGTAGGACAAGAGTGGCAAAACCTGCAGATTATACTGGTTAATGACGGCTCTACAGATGGAAGTGCAGAAATTTGTGAAAAATTTGCTGCGCAGGATAAACGTGTGCAGGTTCACCATATAGAGAATGGGGGATTGGTAAGAGCAAGGAAGTTTGGAATGAAACTAGCAAAAGGCACTTACATCGGTTTTGTCGATGCAGATGATTATATTGAACCGGATCTGTATATAGGTTTGCTGCGTGTAATAGTTGAGACAGGCGCTGATTTTGTGCATTCCGGGTATGTAGAAGAGAGAAACAACAGCAAAAAGGTAGTTTGCAATTTTGAGGATCAGATTGTAGAGTTGTCAGATCGTTCGGATAAGATAAGGTTTTTAGAAAATAATGTGGTAAATGAGGCGAATGAACGGAATCTTTCCTCCAGCATATGGTCTAAACTTTTTAAAGCGGAATTCATAAAAAGGTGTTACGGGAAACTCTCGGATGAACAGCAGTACGGAGAAGACTTACTCTGTTTATGCAGATGTATTTTAGAATGTAAAGGTATCGCGCTGTGCAAACGTGCGGCGTACCATTACGTGGTATTAGAGAATTCACTGTCACATCTAAATTATCATGACAGTATGATGAAAGAGATTGGGTTATGGAGCCAGATCGTGAAAACGCTGGAAGAATATGGGGTTTTAGACAAGATTAAGGAAAGTGTATATGGATATTTGAAAAACCGCATGATATATGTGATCCAAAGAGACGAGCGAAAAAAAGTGCCTGTTTCACATTTTTACATAAAAGATATGAAGCCATTTATAGGGAAAAGAGTTGTCATTTTTGGAGCGGGAGAGGTCGGACAGGATTACTATGCTCAGATCAGCAGGTATGAAGGCTGTCAGATTGCTGCGTGGGTAGATTCTAATTATCCGAAATATGAATTTGATTATGCCAAAGTGGTAGGTGCAGAGAGTGTCTTGGTTGTATCTTATGATGTGATTATCATTGCGGTGAGGGATGAAAAACAAGGAATGGATATAAAGAAATCCTTGATACAAAGGGGAGTCATGGAGCAGAAAATCTTCTGGGAAAAGCCGGGAGAATATTTTTGAAAAGGATGATTAGGATGACGAGGGAGCAAGTTTTACTGACAGTGATCGTCACGATTTATAATGTGGAAGCATATATAGACCAGTGTGTTGAGAGTATCATGAATCAGACTTATAGAAATTTACAGGTTATATTGATTGATGATGGATCGGTGGACAATTCCGGCAATATTTGCGACGCATATGCCGATAAAGACGAGAGAATACAGGTTGTTCACAAAAAGAATGCCGGCTTGGTCGCTGCAAGGCGGCAGGGTGTGGAACTGGCAAAGGGGGATTTGATTTCATTCGTTGATGGAGATGACTGGATTGATCCCAATATGTATGAATGTATGATAGCGGCTTATAAGAATGAAAAGGCTGATATGATCACTTCGGGAATGATATGGGAATGGGAAAACAGAACAGAATTCTTATATGATAAGATTGAAGAGGGAATCTATGAAAAAGAGGCAATCCAAAATAAGATCTTTCCTCGGTTAATGTCTGATCTGGTAAACGAGAAACAGGGGATCACCGCATCTGTATGTAATAAATTATTTCATCCCGTGCTGTTGAATAGGGTAATAAGATCAATAGATCCAGAATTAACATTCGGCGAGGACGGGGCGATCACATATTATTATGCGGTGTGTTCCGACAAGATTCGGATCATGAACAGCGCCTGGTATCATTACAGACAGCATGACCATTCGATGCGTGTATCCTATGACTTGGACTCCTTTGAAAAGATATACCGATTAAAAAGGAATCTTATGAATAATCTTAAAGTATGTGGTTTTGAATTAACCATGGAGAATCAAATTAATGCGTATGTGAAACACTTTTTGCTAGATGTCGTGAAGGATGTGTATGATATGAATTTGAACAGTATTACGCATGTGTTCCCATATGAAAAGATACCGAAAAACAGCAAGGTTATTTTATATGGAGCCGGAATAATGGGGAAGTCATATTGGAAGTGCCTACAGTCAGGGAAATACGCTGATTTGGTTGCATGGGTAGACAGGGATTATAAGAGATATCAATTATCCGGGCTGCCGGTGGAACCTGTGGATCGGATTGGCAGTCAGGATTATGATTATGTCATCATTGCAATAGAGAAGGAAAACATAGCAAAAGAAGTTGAGAAGACGCTTCTGGGCTGCGGTGTTGAAAAAAGGAAAATTGTGGTGAAAATATGAAACGTATATGTATTTATCTTACATACGACAAACAACAGATTGCAGATCAATATATCGGATATATGTTAAAGGAATTAAAAACCTGTACAGATTATCTCGCGGTAGTATGCAACACACCGACCATAGCAGAAGGTAAAGAGATCCTCGAAACCTACGCCGACACCATATTTTACCGTGAAAATATCGGTTTTGACGCGGGTGGCTACAAGGACGCACTGTGTCATCGGATCGGATGGGGCAAGGTACTCGCTTTCGACGAATTGGTGTTAGTAAACGATTCCATGTTTGGTCCGTTCTGCCCTATGAAAAGCATATTCGAGGAAATGGATAAAAAGCCGGTTGACTTCTGGGGATTAGCGAAACATGCCGAATTCCGGAAAGCAGGATTTGATTATTTCCCGGAACATATACAGTCATTTTTCTTTGTATTCCGTTCAAGGATGCTGCACAGCAGTCATTTTAGAAAATACTGGGAGGAAATGCCTTATTATACATCGTACAATGAGGCGGTCCGGAAGTATGAGATGCAGTTTACTTCCTGGTTTTCCGGATTGGGGTACACCTATGGCGTTCTTGCCGATATCCAGGCAAATGATTCGGAGAATCTGGAAAATAACTATGCACAGTTTCGGAAGATTCCATATGAACTTATAAAAAAGCGAAACTTCCCATTCCTAAAAAAACAGCAGATCGCAGACGAATCCCTGGATACGCAGACCCAGGAAAACCTGCGTCTTGCCATTGACTACATAGACAGGGAAACGGACTATGACGCAGATCTGATCTGGGAAAATATCATCCGTACGCTGAACATAGCAGATCTGCAGAGAAGCCTTCATCTTCAATACATTGTCACTCCGTCAAAAACAAGGCGAAGAGAAGATGCGCTGATCTTGGTAGTGGCATCCCACGAAAGCGCCGTTGCGTATACTGTGGAATATTTGCGTGAGCTGAGCCGGAATTTTGAGATTAAAATAGCGGCTTGCAGCAGTATTCTGGCGGATGCTTACCAGAGACAAGGCTTCATGTGTGAAGAGGTGAAGCAGAAGGAAGTAAAACAAGCCATAGAACAAAGCGGCATAGAATCTTCGGCAGGACAGAATAAATTGCGGTGGCAGGACAAATGGTTTGATAGCATGGCAAAGTACAAGTATATCTGTGTTCTCCATGATACAGATATGACGTCGGAAGCAAGACCGAGCTGTACCAATAAGTCCTATTTCTATAATATCTGGGAAAATCTGGCAAAAAGTTCAGATCACGTATCGGCGATCCTGAGATGTTTTGAACAAGAGCCAAGGCTAGGCGCCCTGATGCCGCCGAGACCGAATTTTGCCGAATACTTTGGAGACCTTGGGAAGGGATGGAACGGAAGGTTTGAAGCAGTGCAGTCTATTGCTGACAGATTACGCCTGCAATGCCAGATTTCGGAAGAACTGCCGCCGTTTCGGGTATCTGAGAGTCTCTGGATCCGCGGAAGGATCTTAAACAAGGTCAGGGATCATCTGAAGATGTGTACGGATCAAGAGAAGATGGAAGAAAATGTCCTTCGAGAACGGCCGTATCTGTGGAGTTTTCTGGCACAGGATGCGGGCTGTTACTCGGGAATCGTGGAGAGTACGGATTATGCAGCAATGAACGAGGTGAATCTCCAATATTACCTGAACGGGATAGCGGAGCAGGTTAGAAACCAGTATGGAGGATTTGCAGATTTTGTTGAGATGAAAAAGAAGATTTCCCATGCGGCTCTGCGGGAGTTCTGCAGGAAATATCCCCGGATATTCATCTATGGTACGGGATTTTTGGCGAGAAGATACGGGGAATTGATTGCTGACGTGGAGGCATATATCGTGTCCGACGGACAGGTAAAGCCGGAAGAGTGGGACGGTGTGCAAGTCAGATATCTGTCGGAGATTGCCGGAGAGATTGCCGTATCGAAGGACTGCGGTGTTGTGCTCTGCCTGAATAAGAAGAATCAGACGCAGGTAAGAAAGCTTTTGGAAGGGTACAATATTACAAGCTATCTGTGCATATGAAAAGAATGTTGGATCAGTCTCAACTGTTAATGGAATATGAAAAGAATGGTGTAAGGAAGCTGATTTTTTTGAAGAGCTATATATAAGAGATTTGGAAAGGGGCATGTTGTGTTAGAGGAACAGGTGAGGACGGTAAGGATTTTCAGAGAGAATTATACACCGGATCCCGCGGAGAAAATGGTGATCTATGGCACGGGGATTCACGCAGAAGCTGTGATCTCATCCTGTAAGGATTATCCGATCGAAGGCTTGATGGATGTGTCCAGAACGGGAGAGACCTTATGGGGGAAGCCTGTGATGTCAGAAGAGGAAGTAACAGCGGCAGGAATCCGTTTGGTTGTAGTGGTAGCAAGGCCTGCGGTTCACACGATCATTTACAAAAGGATCCGGCAATGGAGTGAGAAACACGCAGTACGGATTCTGGATATAGAGGGAAATGATATCGCTGATAAGGCAAAGAAAAATACATGCAGTTCACCGTATTTTAATAAATCTTATGAAGAATTACTGGGGGAGATCGACCGGCATGATGTGATTTCGTTTGATATCTTTGACACCTTGCTGACCAGAAAGGTGTATGAGCCGTCGGATGTATTCATCCTTCTGGATCTTGAATATGAAGAGCGGTATCCGTTCGTTTTCTCTGTTGAGCGGAAACGTGCGCAGCAGGAATTGTCAGAAACCGGAGAGCCGGATATTCATGAAATATACCGGAGGATGAAGGCAAATAATCCGCTTCTTTCATCGGAGGAAATGGAATCTCTTAAGGCAAGGGAGATTGAGAAAGAGCGGCAAGTATTGACTCCGCGCAGACAGCTGTTGGAGTGTCTGGACTATTGTGCGGATAAGGGGAAACGGGTTTACCTGGTATCGGATATGTATTTACCGGGGGAGATCTTGACGGATATACTCCGCCGGTTCGGCATCACGCGGTATGACGGGTTATTGGTTTCCTGTGATCATAAGACGACGAAGCGAGAGGGGCTGTTTGGGAAAATGAAAGAGCAGGCGCCTGCCAGGAGCGCATATCTGCATATCGGAGATCATCCGGCGGCAGACGGGGAGGCGGCACGTGAGAATGGGATGGACGCATACCTTATCCTGTCACCGTTACGGATGATGGAACTCTCGGCTTATGCAGGGTTGCTTGTACATCTGGGAGGACTTGAGAGCCGGGTCATGTTGGGACTTTTGATGTCTGAAGTTTTTAATGATCCTTTTGCGCTGTATCGGTCAGAAGGAAGACCGAGAATAGGGCGAAGCAGAGATTTTGGATATATATTTCTTGCGCCGTTGGTTGTCTCGATCTTAATCTGGATGTTTGGAAGGGTGAAGGAGGATAAAGATGGCCGCAGAGCAGCCGTGTTGTTTTCGGCAAGGGACGGGTGGCTGTTGGAGCAGTTGTACCGGATGTTGGCAGAGATGTTCCGGATGCGCGAGCTGCCGAAGAGTCAATATTTGCTGATATCAAGGCAGGCGGTCATGTCGTTGGAAGAACCGGGAAATAGCATACAAAGAAAACGTTATCAAAAATATCTGGACGAGCTGCATTTGGTCAGGAAGACGGCTAGGAGGATGGAACCGCAGGAAGATAACGAAGGATATGAACAGATTTATTTTTTTGACTTTATGTCAAGAGGAACTTGTCAGTATCATTTGGAACAGCTTGCCGGCAGAGAGCTACACGGTTTATACGTGCAGAAAAGCGACAGCGGGGATCCAGGGAAAGAGGCGTTGAAGGTTGAGAGCTTTTATAAAGAGAGAAATGCACTGGATTCGGACAGGCGGATCTTTGGATTGTGTGATTTCCTGGAGTGTATCCTGACGTCATATGAGCCTTCGTTTCTGGGATTTTCAGATGCGTGTCAGCCGGTATATGAGGATGAGAGACGGACGGAGGGGCAGCTTTGTTGTATCAGGGAGATCCATGAGGGGATCGTGGAATACTCCCGGCAGTTTGCAGAGATTCTGTACCGTCTTACGGGAAAGACGCCGGAGGTGGATTTCTGTGACGGAGTCCTGCAGTTGATGGGTGCGGATGATTCTCGGGTTGACATTCCGGAACTTCGTGAAATGGTGTTGGATGACGCGGAGAATGGAGACAAGAACACCGGAAGGGACGCGTTGCTGTAGGGAGTGTGACGGGAAAAGTTGCAGGAGGTTTTATGATAAAGATACTACATATGACGCCGCCGGATGTCAATAACGGGGTGTATCGTTACATATTTAGCCATATGAAGTATATGGACGGCGGGCGTTTTCGGTCTGCGTTCCTGACAAAAGGGGCAAAGAAGCTGCGGCAGACGCCGGAATACAGAAAATATGGATTCGAAGTATATGAATTGGAGGGGGTCCAGCGGGACGGTGCAAAAGCGTTTCGCCAGGAGATCGGGCGGATACTTGACAATGGATTTGACATCCTGCATCTGCATACCAGTTCCTGGAGAGGATTTATGATTGAAGAGATTGCCATGGAACGGGGGATCCCGAGAGTGATCGTGCATTCCCACAGTGCAGGGATTGACGAAGGAACACCCGGAGAGCGGGAAGAGCGGATCCGGACGCATGAGTCGTTTAAAAGGGAGTTTTCCATGGACTATGCAACGGATGTGTGGGCATGTTCCCGGCTGGCGGCAGACTGGCTGTATGGAGAAGCGATCCCAAGAGAACAAATCCGGATCATGCCCAATGCGATAGATACGGAAAAGTATCGGTATCAGCCGGAGAGAAGGGAACAGATCCGGGAGCAGTTAGGGCTTCGGGACAAGCTTGTTGTAGGGAATATCGGCAGATATGCATACCAGAAAAATCAGGAATTTCTGATCCGGGCATTTGCAGAGGCATGCAGAGAAGACAGCAGGCTGCATCTGCTATGTCTTGGTGAAGGAGAGCTGCTTTCACGGTTGACAGAATGCATTCACACATTAGGAATCGCGGAACGGGTGCATCTTCTGGGGTGGAAAGAGAATGTGGAAGATTATCTGCAGGCGATGGATGTATTCTGCCTGCCGTCCAGGTTCGAGGGACTGCCGATATCGGTAATAGAAGCGCAGACAGCGGGGATAAGATGCCTGGTTGCAGATACGGTGACAGAGGAAGTGAAGCTGACGGAGCTGGTGACATTTCTTCCGTTGGAGGAGGGGCGGTGGGCGAGAGAGATACTTGGCTGTGACAGTTCTGATCAAAGAGCCGGATGGGACAGAGAAATCGCCCTCGCAGGGTATGAGATCCGGGCGGCTGCAAAGAAACTGGAAGAAATGTACGATCTGGCGCAACATAGATGATGCGGCGTCGCAGCGGGAGAAAGGGGATAAAAGCAGGTATGGACTTAGTCATATTCGGCGCCCAAGGCACAGCCCTCGGCGCCTACGAAGCAATACATAATCTCTATCCGATCAGAAACATCCGCTGTTTTCTGGTTACGGAAAGAGGGGATAATGCAGAATATCTGTCCGGTGTTCCGGTCTTGGAGTTAGAGACATTTGCAAATGCTCTGTCGACAGAGGAAAAAGAGGATCTGGAGATCCTGATCGCAACGCCGGAGAATATGATGCCTGAGATTGAGACAAGCCTGGAGAGCCACGGCTTCTTCTGCCATGTGCGTTTGACCTCTTCGAGATGGTCGGAGCTTATGCACTGTTATTGTGCTGGGGAAAAGGATTTTATGCCGCTCCGTGCGCTTCCCGTCGGGTATCACAGAGCCAATATGCATGTATTTATGGCGAAGTTTCATAAGGACAAGGAGTTGTCTGCCCGCTATGGACTGCCGGAATGGATCACGCCGATCCAGGTAGGCGCGGTATTAAGCCCCAGGCGTGTTGCCAATATCCTGGACTGCGACGGAGAAAATATTTCTGCAAAGAACGGGAATTATTCGGAACTCACGGCGCTCTACTGGATCTGGAAAAACCGTCTGCGCTGTCCGGCTGACGGAATAGGGGTTCATCCGTCAGACAGAGCGGAGGAGCGTCCGTCAGGCGGTCTGGGAGGCGGTTCATCTGCCAGACCGGGAAGCGCTCCATCCGGTAGTACAGGAAATGCATATTACGGTTTGTCACATTATAGAAGGATCCTGGAATTTACAGAGGATGATGTGCTGCGGCTTGTGGACAATGGCGTGGATGTGGTCCTGCCCTACCCGATGCCGTATGAACCGGATATAGAAGAGCATCACAGAAGATACCTGAAGGAAGAGGACTGGAAGGCGGTGCGAAGGGCGGTTTGGGAATTACAGCCGGAATATAGCAAAGCCTTTCCCTCTGTGTTAGAACAAAAGTATCTTTATAACTACAATATCATTCTGGCAAGGAAAGGGGTATTAGCAGAGTATTGCGAGTGGCTGTTTCCGATCCTTAGCAGGGTGGAGGAGCTTAGTGTTCCGAGAGGGAAGGACCGGGCGGACCGGTATATCGGATATATAGCAGAGACGTTGGAGACGCTGTATTTCATGTATCATGCGGCATGCCAGCCGGCAGAGAACCGGCTTAACATTATGCATGCAGGGTGTAGATTTTTGCTGTGATCCTAAAGTAGACACGTCCCATCCAGACAGAAAGGAAACTCCTGAATTGTCTGGATGGGGCATTCATTTAATTCAGCCAATTAGAACCTTCTTCCCTTCAAATGCAAACCCATAGTGCCGGATCCGGTCTTTTGAAATGCCTTTTGCGATCAGTATTGCATCATATTTCTTTTCATCAATTTGAGCTAATGCACTCTGGACGGTTTCTTCCAGGGTGTTCTGCGAACCGGGTTCCTTTACTTTAAACTCGAATACATAAGCATCGAGCTGCTCATTATTGGGTTCCATGATCACATCATAGCGTCCAAGCCCACTTTCTCTATTTGAGGTGATCGTGTAGTCAAGTCCGGCATCCGCGATCAGTCCCAGAACGAAACCATGGTAGAAGCGTTCTGGTTCTGTCTGCTCTGAGGGATGTTTCCCGGTGTCGAAAAAGCTGAATACGGATTCGGTCATCTGATTCATGTACTGGTTCATATATCCGATATTATTGGCAAGAAGCGCCTTTATAAAATCATTATACCGGGCAGAAGAATTTTTAAACCAGTTTTGGATTATGCGGCGGAAAGTTTTTCGGACTTCAAGATTCGTCACAGACAGCCGATAGATGTTGTCTTCCTCATCATCGGTTTCCGATACTTGATCCACTTTCAGGTAACCGGATGCCAGAAGCAGGCTCCAGATTGCTTCACTGCTTTCTTCTAACTGTTCAAATACAATCTCTTCGTCGATGATGGTTTCTATGGTTTTGCCTGTAAGAAGGTCTTCCATTGCAACTTTCACATCCTGGACTCCTTCTTGAATAAATTTCCCGATCAGGCTGTTCGAGCTGGTATTAGCCCAGTAGGCGCCGAACTTTCCGGTATCCAGATACTTGGTGATCGACCATGGATTATAGATGTCTTTTCTGTTACCGAAGCAGAAACCATTATACCAGTACCGAACCCTGTCAAGTTTATCTGGGAGGGAATATTGTGCAAGCGCTCTCTTAACTTCCTCTTCTGTAAACCCAAATGCGGTGCAGTACTTCTTTGATGTGGTCGTGATCACTTCCAGATTATTCAGATCAGAAAAGATGGATTCCTTGCTTATCCGCGTAATGCCGGTCATGACGGCTCGGTACAGATAGTCATTCGTTTTAAAGGTCGAGTTAAACATATTTCGGATAAGAGAGGTTAATTCCTGCCAATATCCGGATACGTAAGCTTCCAGAAGCGGAGTGTCGTATTCATCCAGAAAAATGAGCACTTTCTTATGATGATGCCGTTCCAGATACATGGAAAGTGTATTCAATGACGCCGCCAGTAAAGCGTCAGGAATCTCGGATTTGGGAGCCGGCTGTATAGAATAATTCTGAAAAGCATCAAAGCTTGCACGTTCTTCTTTGGTCAGTACAGGGCTGTTCTTCAGATAAGAATGTGCAATGTAGACATTTGCAACAGCCTTGATGATGCTGTCTCTTGCCGTTTGGAAACGATCGGCTTTTACACCCGCAAAGCTTAAGGAGATCACAGGTAAGGTTCCCTGGAGATTGCGATAATATTCATTCTCCCATATGGAGAGCCCTTCAAACAGATCGCTTCGTCCGGCATATTTTTTCGAAAAGAAACATTCCAGCATGCTTATGTTCAGAGTCTTACCAAAACGGCGGGGACGGGTAATGAGGGTAACATCGTCATTTTCTTCCCACCATTCTCTGATAAAATCAGTTTTGTCAACATAAAAGGAACTGGTAGTCCTTATCTTATCAAAGCTTTGATTTCCAATAGAGATACTGGTTCTCATCCGTGTACACACTCCTTTCCGGAAAACAATGATTTCGCATAATACAGTTCCTTAACGGATATGCGTTTGCGGCATCATATTGTTATATTCTAAGTTTAGCATAGGAAATCTGCCACATCAAGATGTTTGGATCGCGCTACCTCCGCTGTGGACTTAAAAGAGATCGAAGTTTGTTTGATCTTGTAGCATTTATACAGGAAATCCAGTATAATCATAGGTAAGAAGAGAAGGTGGATGGAGGTAATGCCAAATGAAAACAATTAAATCAGGCGGTGAAAACTGCTTTATAGCGTACAAGAAGCGTTTGATCGAAGAGTTTAATGTGCTTGGGATTCCGGATATGCCTGAGGTAACAACGCTTAGTCAGTTAAGCGGTGCCTATGTCAATTTGGAATATACACTTCCAAACGGAGAAAAAATGAAGCTGCTTGACGATACAAAAATATATCTCGGTTACCAGCTCGAAAAGGCAGACAGTGACAGATGCTATGGGCTTGTCGCAGACAACAGTTATTTGCTTGTATGTGAGTATGGATGCAATGGTGCAGAACCTGAAATCATCGTATACAAAAAGAGATGATCCAAACCTATAATAAATTTAAAGTGAAGGAGATGAGATTGTATGACATGGTATAATAACATGACCAAACAGCAAAAACAAAGTTTTCAAAAAGTAATAGCCGTATGCGCGGCAGGTGTGATCTTTATTTTGTCAATACCTATGTTTTTTCAGTGTATTTAGTCTTCTATGCTTTCGATCGCACAGGTCAAAAAGCCCGGAAAAGCTCATGAAGATGGATATAGAGGTGTCCATGTTTATTTTCAGTTGAGCAACTATCATTATCCAATAGAAATTCAGTATAATACATATTATGACAGACAATTAAATAACTGGTTTCATAAATATGTATATAAACGCAAATATAATGATATGATTGGTCGTACATTGCGAAAAGAATATGAAAATGGAAAGATTAGATTAGAAAATGAGTTTATGGAGGTGTTAAAACGTGTGCTTTCTGATAGCAAAGAAATTTAACGATATTGGATGTTTGGCTTTACAAACATCCCATGGGCAGCATTTAGTGGATTTCAAGAAAAAATTAATTTCTGAAATAGGCACAGATAGGATTCAATTAGTTACGATCAGCCGTCCATCGGCATATGGAGAATATGAGCCATATCAATTTATTGATACGGAGAAGGAATTCGAGCAGGCAGTAAAAAGATTGTGATTGAAAGATATTATGATAGCCTATATATTATTGCGTGAAATCTCCTTGCCTACCCGCCCATCTGCCGCGTTGGATCTTCTATCCGTAGCCACTGCTACGCCGTCAAAAATCCGCCTTGCAGATGAGCGAATATTCTGCAGAGTTTCGCCAGATATAATACGGTCAGCACACTAGTAATTTTCCGCCTTAATCTGGAAATAGGATTGCGGGTGCGCGCATACCGGGCATATTTCCGGCGCCTTTTTGCCGACTGCGATGTGTCCGCAGTTGGAGCACTGCCAGATACAATCTCCGTCTCTGGAGAATACAAGACCGTCTTCGATATTAGAAAGAAGCTTTCTGTATCTCTCTTCATGCTCTTTCTCGATCTTGCCGACTTCCTCAAACAGAACGGCGATATCATCAAAGCCTTCTTCCCTCGCCTCTTTGGCAAATGCAGCGTACATGTCTGTCCATTCATAATTCTCGCCGTCTGCCGCGTCTTTCAGATTCTCGATGGTGGACGGTACTGCGCCGCCGTGAAGCAGTTTGAACCAGATCTTAGCGTGCTCTTTCTCATTTGCGGCAGTTTCCTCGAAAATGTTGGCGATCTGTACATAACCGTCTTTCTTTGCCTTTGACGCGTAGTAGGTATACTTATTCCTTGCCTGTGATTCTCCTGCGAATGCTGCCTGCAGATTTGCTTCTGTCTTACTTCCTTTTAATTCCATGGTATATTTCCTCCTAAATTCTATAAAATAATAATG
>OFGR01001471.1_pt1 | contig 18633 bp, 19 predicted proteins | sample 1521811 | NCBI WGS metagenome assembly OFGR01 (sample SAMEA3504098, study PRJEB24116) | mouse gut metagenome | biome: mouse gut; feature: mouse-associated habitat; material: faeces | place: Denmark | collected 2011
CCCTGACGCTTCTAAATTCACCCGCTTCAAACAGGATTTCCTGCCGGACTTACAAGCCATGTTCAGCCGCCTTGTTGACCTGACCGAACCAATCTGCCAGAAAATCGATAAGGAAAAGGCATCCATGGTTCTCTTTGACACTTCCGGTATTGAGGCATGGGTGACAGAAAACAATCCCAAATACGCCAACAGGATCATAAGGCAGCTGAAAGCCTTTAAAAAGTCCAAAGGTCTGGATGATTCCTATGACCCTTACAAAGCCGCTTATGGCTCCATGCCCTCACATGCCGCCTCTAATCCTGCCATACAGCAGATGTACATCAACGGGCATTTCTGCTATGCGTTCAAGTTCGGCATCGTCACAAACGGGCTGGGCATTGTCAGAGACATCTCCTTCTACAACAAAGACTTCCTTGATGCACACCCGGATATCATCGTTGGAAAGAAATCCGACTCCCCGGATGAGGATAAGAGCCTTGCCGATTCCAAAGCCCTCATCCCTGTGTTAAAGGATTTCTTCCAGAAGCATCCACTCATCAATCCCAAGACTTTCCTGGGTGACGCTGCTTTCGATTCCATTGAAATCTATAAATACCTCCTGGAGGACACTTCCATTGAAAAAGCGTACATCCCCCTTAACGGAAGAATCTCCCTTCCGGACGCCGACTGTCCTCTGAACGAAGACGGGATCCCCTGCTGTCCAAAAGATCCTTCCCTTCCGATGAAACGGGAAGGGAGTAAATCGCATCTTCGCTGCGGGCTTCCCACCATGAAATTTGTATGCCCGAAAATGAAATGGGAATACAATAAGGAGACCGGAAAAAACAGGCGTGTCTGCCATTGTGAAAATCCCTGCACGGATTCCTCCTGCGGCCGCATGTTCTATATTTACCCGGAAAAGAATCTTCGGGCTTATCCCGGCACTCTCCGGGGTACGCAGGAATGGAACTCCACCTACAAAATACGTGGGAATGTGGAAAAATCCATCAACCATTTCAAAGACAGTTTCTGTGTCGCCGGACGTAAGACCCAAAATGAGAAAACACTCCATGCGGATTTGCTGCTTGCCGGAATCACACAGCTTATAACCGTTATGGTGGCTGACAAGATCCATAAACACCAGTATATCCGCAGCCTGAAGCCTCTGATTGCCTGAAGACGCCCATTCCATACATTTCCTTTGGCAGGTGCATCCACCTGTCTGATTGCGTTGCCATAAAATCCTGTTTCCTGCATACACCTCCCTGCCATGCACCCCTGCAGGGATTTTTGACTACTGGGCATCCAATTTAACAGTTGTTTCGCAATTACCTATCATGGATGAGCCTACCGCCGCCCTGGATCCCCTGGCGGAATGCCAGGTGTACGCAGGCTTTGACGAAATGGTGGGGGCGAAGACAGCACTGTATATTTCCCACCGGCTGGCTTCCTGCAGGTTCTGCCAGGATATTCTGGTTTTTGATAAGGGCAGGATCGTACAGCGGGGTAACCATGAACAGCTAAAGGAACAGGAAGGGCTCTACCGGGAATTGTGGAATGCCCAGGCACAATATTATGAGCTGTGACACTTGTGGAATCTGAAACAGGGAACCTTATAACAGTTCCCTGTTTTTCGTCTGTTAATTAATTACCGCCATACAAGCCCATACAAATATAACTTTTCTGAGGAGCCTGTCCAAAAGATATAGAATCTATCAGCAGTTATTTTCAAGTATATTCCACACCCTACTTTTCCTCACACACCTGAAAAATATAAAACTTGAGATAATAGGACTCATCCGCCTCCCACAATATTGGATGGTCTGGTGCCTGTGTCCTGCATTCTACCTGCCGGAGCCGCCTGTGGACATTCCTTGCCGCCTGATGGACTGTCTCCGCAAAGAGTTCGCTGGACATAAAATGGGAACAGGAACAGGTGGCCAGGAACCCGCCGTCCTTTACAAGCTTCATGGCCCGGAGGTTGATCTCCCGATATCCCTTCACTGCATTTTTAACGGAATTTCTGGATTTGGTAAAAGCCGGGGGATCCAGGATAACCACATCAAACTTTTCTTTCTTTTCCTCCAGCTCCGGAAGTAATTCAAAAACGTCCCTGCACCAGAAAGTTACCCTATCCTCCAGGTGGTTTAATCTGGCGTTCCGGGCCGCCTGTCCTACCCCTGTCTGGGAGGCGTCCACACCGACCACCTCCCGGGCTCCCGCCATAGCCGCATTCAGCGCAAAGGAACCTGTGTGGGTAAAGCAGTCCAGCACCCTTGCATTCCTGCAAAGCTTCTGTACGGCCAGGCGGTTATATTTCTGGTCAAGGAAATAACCTGTCTTCTGCCCCTCCTTCACATCCACAAAATATTTCACACCATTTTCTTCTATCATAACATTGGTGTCAAATTCTTCCCCTATAAACCCCTTGGTTCTCTCCATCCCCTCATTCAGCCTTACCTTGGCGTCGCTTCTTTCATAAATGCCCCTTATGCGGATGCCATCCTGGGCCAGAAGCCTGACCAAAATATCCAGGATCTCCTCTTTCATCCTGTCGATCCCCAGTGCCAGGGATTCCACTACAAGGATATCAGAAAACTTATCAACAACAAGCCCGGGAAGGAAATCCGCCTCCCCGAAAATAATACGGCAGCTTCCTGTATCCACCACTTTTTTACGGTACTCCCAGGCGTTTTTTACTCTCTGCCCTAAAAAATCACTGTCGATCTCCTGGCGGGCATTCCTGGTCATCAGCCTTATCCTGATCTTGGAATTTTCATTGATGAACCCTTTTCCCATGGGATAGCCGTCAAAATCATGTATGGCCACAATATCTCCGTTGGAAAAGTCTCCTGTGATATTTCCGATCTCATTATCAAAGATCCACATACCCCCGGCTTTGATAGTACGCCCCTCTCCTTTTTTCAGTGTAACGACCGATTCCTTCATAGTATTCCACACCTTTCTGTCTGTATTTTACAGTAAATAAGATTCTATTCTAAAAAATGAAATAACAGGGACAATAACGCATAGACCACAGGCTGGTGGAACATATAGATCAACAGGGAATGTTTTCCTAAAAAACGGAAAGGTTCCAGTTCCCACCTCCAAAAAGAATATGCAAAGATCTTTCTTTTGGACAACATTTGGTAAAAAAAATAGCCGCTGATAAATAAGAATATCCACGGGATCAGTGAAAAATAATCCGTAGAATAAAATCCCGGGAAGGGAAGGCCAAGATAGGCAGGAACCAGGCCCCGGTACCATCTTACAGGCAGCTTTACCAAATTGATCTTTTCAAATCCCAGATACCCATCATTGATATTCCTTGTGAGGAAAAATAACAAAAAGCCGAAAAAGATCCCGATTTCCGGGGAGATCTTTTTCAGCAATTTATGTAAGGGTATCATAAGAAGCATGCAGGAACCTGTACAGGTCAGCACCCCAAATACCACTCTGTTTTCCGGCATGGCAAGGCAGGTGGCCAGCGTGATCAGGGCGCCTCCCCCGAAGACCATAAGCCCGCGCTTTAAGGGCCTTCTTCCAAGAGACCAGCAAAAACCGGAAAGGAACAGAAATTCCCAACAGATACTCTGCTGCCAGATATAAGCCCCTGTCCCCTTATACCAATGGAGATCCACGCCAAAGATATATACCAGGTCCCAGCAGCCATGGAATAGTATCATACTAAGGAACACTGCCCCCCTTAAACTGTCCAGCAGCCCATATCTGACGCTTTCCTTCTTTTCCCACACACCCATTTTCATATAAGCTCTACTCCTGTGATATCATTTCCGGCCACCCATTGGGCATTTTCATTCTATCACAGAAATCTTCTGTTTTCTATCTCTTTTCCCTGTACAGGCTTAAAAAGATATCATCCTGAGATCATTTAACGGTTCAGGCAAAAAATTCTTCCAGCAGATCCTCCAGCTCTGCCTGATAGTTCATAGCAGGCTGAAGTTCTTCCTCCCTTTTTTCTTCCATCTGTTCTTTCCTGCGGAGTTCTTCCTTAAAATATTCCTTTGCATATTTTTCCCGTTTCTTTATCCCTTCTTCCATGGCGTTTTCTTTTTCTGTCTCCAGCCTGGGGGCATAATGGTTTTCCAGATAATCTGTCAGGTTGGTCTTTAATATCCGTCTCTTTTCCTGGGCGTCAACGATCCCGGATATGGAAAAATACAGGTATAATCCCAGAATACTTACCAAATAATAGGGTATAATCTGAAATAAAGTATGTCCCACTGCCAACGACAGGAAAATGGATATTCCCGTGACCAGTATGGAAAGCATCATCAACTGGCCCGAAATGTGGATGATCCCTGAAAGATGTATCTTGGCAAAGCTGATATTTTGAAGAAATTTATCAACAAAAACATCCGTATTGACCATTTTGCCGTTCACTTTAAAGTAACTGGCATATTTTTGCTTACATTCTTTGAGCAGTTTATTTTCCGTATCAGGCATATTGTCGGATTCTGATATCATATTATGATATATCATACCGCATATGACCTGGCATAGGACACTTGCCAGCAGAAAAAAAGAAATAAGCCCCGTAAGTAATTTGTGGTCAAGTAATATTGTAAACATAGCTCCTCCTTTCCTCTTTCTATTATAGTTGAAGATATTTTTTCCCTCAATAATCCGGAGCCTGTAAGTCACCGTCATTTTTCTTCAAAATATGTCGTTTCATACTGGTAATAAGGATCGTTTTCTGTTATACTTATCCATGAAAGAAAGGATGAAAAATTATGAAATATCAGACAAAAGGTACCTGTTCCACCTCTATAGACATTGAGGTAGAAGGCGACACGATCAAATTTGTAGAATTTTTCGGAGGATGCAACGGTAATTTGAAGGGTATTGCCAGCCTGGTAACCGGAATGCCAGTCGACGAGGCGATCTCCAGATTAAAGGGCATCCGGTGCGGCTTTAAGCCTACTTCCTGTCCCGACCAGCTGGCACATGCCCTTGAAGAGATCAAAAGTGGTAACTGTTAAACGAGGAGGCTCCTTTTATGGGCGAACCAAATACTGCCAAAAAAATCGTTCTCACCGGAGGCGGTACAGCCGGGCATGTAACACCTAACATCGCCCTTTTTCCTTCTTTGAAGGAGGCCGGCTATGAAATTTCCTATATCGGTTCCTATGACGGAATCGAAAAAAAACTGGTCACAGATTTTGACATTCCCTATTATGGGATTGCCACAGGCAAATTCCGCCGTTATCTGGACATGAAAAACCTGACAGATCCTTTCCGGGTGATCAAGGGATTTGGGGAAGCGAGAAAGTACCTGAAGAAGATCCGCCCTGACATCGTCTTTTCCAAGGGAGGCTTTGTCAGTGTCCCGGTAGTGCGGGCGGCTGCGACCCTGCACATCCCCTGTATCCTTCATGAATCCGATATGACCCCCGGGCTTGCCAACAGGCTCTGCCTATCTGCCGCCAAAAAGGTATGCTGTAATTTCCCGGAGACCCTGTCCATGCTGCCGGAAAACAAAGCGGTCCTTACCGGTTCCCCCATTCGCGAGGAACTGACAAAAGGCGATAAGATAGCTGCCCTTGATATGTGCGGTTTTACTGCCAACAAACCTGTAATACTGGTGATTGGCGGCAGCCTTGGCGCTGCTTCTATTAATAAGGCTGTACGGGAGGCCCTTCCCAAGCTGTTAACGGACTTCCAGGTAGTCCATATTTGCGGTAAGGACAAAATAGACAATATGCTCCTTCATATGGAGGGGTATATCCAGTTTGAGTATGTAAAGGCGGAACTAAAGGATCTGTTCGCCTTAGCAGATGTGGTTGTTTCCCGGGCAGGGGCCAATTCTATCTGTGAACTGCTTGCCCTTAAAAAAGCCAATCTTCTGATTCCCTTATCTGCAAACAGCAGCCGGGGAGACCAGATATTAAACGCCAGATCCTTTGAATCCCAGGGATTTTCCATGGTCATTGACGATGATTATCTCTCCGCCGATTTGCTGGCGGAAAAAGTGATGGAGCTTTATTTTACAAGACAGGTTTATATTGACTCCATGGGAAAAAGCAATCAGACAGGCTCCATCAGGACGATCATGAAGCTGATCGAGACCACCAGAAACCAGCAACCATCTTAGGCCATATGGGTTTCCCATATGGAAAAATCTAGGATATCCCAAAGGATCCGGAAAACACATATGACAATAGATACATTATGGCAGCTACTGACAGAGCACGAGAACGAAACCTTTTATACCTTAAAGAAACTACCCTTTTGTTACAGTATCAAAGGGGGAGAGATCTTTGTGGACAGGCGTTCAAAATCCATAACCAAAGCCACTTTTGAACAGGCGCTGAACAAACTAAACGCTGACCCGGAAAAAATCACTGGCCCCAAAGCCTTGAATGTTTTTGGCGCTCCCTACATATGGGCTATTTTTAAAGCTTTTCATATTGTAAATTAACAGCATATGCCAAGTGTTATTGTTTTTTTAAGATTGCTTATTGTAACAAACGCCGCCGCGCTCCGCGTGCCAGCTTATTGTATTCTAAAAGGGGCTATCACACAAAATGTGCTCAAGCCCCTTTGTCAGATATGGCTCCCGGCCTAATCGTCATAAAGGTCTACCTTGATCCTATCCTCATAAGGCTTCACCAATTCCTCCGTGATCTCATAAGCAAGAGTTTTCATATCAGCCATAACTTCCTGGTAATTTTCCTGATCTACCCGTCTCTCCCCTTTTATCATACTGTCACAAATATAATGATTGATATCCGGAGAAAAATGCAGGATATCCATATAGTTTTCCAGGTCTGTTATCACTTCCCGGTCATTTTGAAAGTAATAAAATTCCACATTCTCATAAGAAAGAAGCTCTTTCATAGCCTGTTCCATATTGTACAGATATGCCTCTGTATCCCCCTCCCTGTAAATATTATCCCACCAAAGCATTGAATAGGGAGGGACAAATATATAAAAAACCGTATCCGGATGGGACTTGATCCGGCTGGTAAGTAAATCCAGATTCTGCCAAAGAACGTCTTCATAATGATCTGAAGGTTTCATCTCCGAAACAGAAGGCTTCCGTATATAAAGCCCCAGGATCATATCCGAATTAAATTCCTTCCACTGTGCCCAGTTATAAGAATCATTTTCATCATAGTCCCCAATCAGGGAATTGGCGATCAGATAGGGTATCTTTTCCATGAGCACCCCTTTATTCAGCCAGTATTCCACATCATTTACATAATTATCATCATATAAATACATAGGGCATCCTGTAAGCTCATAAGTAGTTTCCGGGCTGGCAACCAGGGCGGACGGATCCAGATTATAAAAAACATATTTCAGCTCCTGGCGCCCAAAGGCAATATCCAGGAGAAAGCACAGATCCGCCGTGGCGCCATAGGAACGGACCGCCTTAATTACCTTACAGCCAAACCCCTGGTCAAACCAGCCGTTATTATAATTCTCAGCCACAGAAGAACCAGCCACCACACTGTCATAGTCAAAGGTCTTAAGAGAACCCACACACTGGTATTCCTTGTCCGTGAGCACGGCTTTCAGTCCCTTTAAAGGCTTATGATACTGATAAAAGGGATCAAACAGTACCACTGCCAAAATACAAAGCAGCAACAAAATGCTGCTCCCTGCGAAAAAATTCCTGATAAATCTTTTTGAATCCTCCATGCCCTATACATCCCTTCCCAGCTAAAAGTTGAAATAGATAAAGGTACTGACCTGAGAAAAGGAAATCACAGACCAGACAAAGACCAGGGTGACAAACAGGCTAAACCTGGTATTTAAGGGATGCCCCGAAACCAGGTCGAACGCATTTTTCCTGGTAAGGATCCATCCGCTTACCACCAGCAAAAGAAGAAAGAACGCCACATATACATAGGGAAGCATCCCTGGCGCTTTCAGGTTAACCACCTGCTTTATCAGATAAAATTCCGGAATATCCAGCTTGTCCGCTATTTTATAAAGGTATCCCGTATTCTTAAAGGCAAACAGATTCCTGAACATCTGGAATGCATTTGCCATGGTATCACTTCTGAAAAAGAACAGGGACAAATTGAAAAATGAAAAGGTAAAAAACCACCCCAGCCACCTGGGTACCCAGAAGAGCGCCGGAGGCTTTTCACTGCTCCCTTTCACCCCCACGATCCCAAGATTATCCCATATCACCAAAAGCCCCTGCATCGTCCCCCAGGCAACATAAGTCCAGTTTGCCCCATGCCAGAGGCCGCTTAAGAAAAATACCATAAAGGTATTGCCTATGGTCCTGATCTTCCCCTTCCTGCTCCCGCCTAAAGGGATATACACATATTGTATAAAAAACCTGGACAGGGTCATATGCCACCTTTGCCAAAGCTCCTTTACAGAACATGCCTTATAGGGGGAATGAAAATTCACAGGAAGCTCGATATTAAACATTTTTCCCAGCCCTATAGCCATATCACTGTAACCGCTGAAATCAAAATATATCTCAAAGGTATAGGCAAGGATCACAAACAAGGTAGCAGGGGTATCTAAAAAGGCAGTCTGCTCAAATCCATAATTAGCAGGGATCGCCAGCACATCCGCCAATAAGACCTTTTTCCCTAATCCCAGGGTAAAAAGGGCAATGCCTTTGGCAAAATTATCCACATTCAGCCTGCGGTTAGCCTTGTCCTCAAATTGAGGCATCATTTCTTTATACAGCACAATAGGGCCCGCCACCAACTGGGGAAAGAAGGTCACAAAAGTCAGATAATCAATAAAGGAATAATGCTGCGCCTTTCCTGTACATCTGTCAATGATAAAGGAAAGCTGCTGAAAAGTAAAAAAGCTGATACCCAAAGGAAGCAATATATGCTTTAAATGAAAATCCGTATGAAAAATAAGGTTGATATTTTCAAAGAAAAAATCGTAGTACTTAAAGTAAAACAAAAGCCCTAAATTAAGGAAAAGCCCTGCTGTAAGCCCTGCCAGGGAAGCAAACTTCATACCTGCGGGGTTTCCCAAAAATACTTTTTCTCTCAACCGTTCCAGAAGTAAGCTTAACAGATAGTTTCCGGCAATACTAACCACAATAATGGCAAGATAGTAACTATTAAAATAGCCATAAAACCAAAGGGACATACCCGCCAGGTATAACTTGGCAAGCCCATAAGCTTTCAGGTGGTTGAAAAGATACCACCCCAAAAGAGTCAAAGGTAAAAAAATAAAAATGAAAATATAAGAATTAAACAGCATGATCATATACCCCTGCAGCCAAAGTTTTCTATTTTGATATCTTAACACACTTTTACATAATTTGTCTAATATATGGAAATACTTAGTAATAAGTCCACCAACTATTTTTTAGAGCATTGTTATATTTTCAGATGTGTTCAGAGAAAGGAGAAAAACAGAAATGAAAAAACATATTTTCTTTACCATGGCATGTATACTAATAGTATATATATCAATAGTATTGACCGGATGCGCCCAAATTAACAAAAGCGGATATGGACAGGAGGGCTATGCCAGTGAGGACAATGCTGAGGAAGAAGCAGTAAATACCATCCAGTTAGGCAGCAAGTACAAAATCACAGGCCCTATGGATGAACTCAAAGGCGCAGTGATTGAGATCCTGGGAAACAAATATTGGCCGGATACCCTGTTAAGCGCAGAAGAATTTGCAGAGCGCACAGGGATCTCCGAAAATATGTACGATGATTTTCTGGCAGAATACCAGCACACAGAAGCGGGCATTGATATGATGATCCTGGTGAAAGCAAGGGAAGAAGAATTGAAAGATGTGGAGAATTATTTATGCGAATACCGAAAGCTCCTACTGAAGATCTACGAACAGCAGCCCCAGAATAAAGCCAAGGTCTCCGCCTCCAGAATAGAAACTATCGGTAATTATGTGTGCTATATACAGCTTGGTGCCGACCTTACCTCTTTTGAGCAGCAGGAAAATGACCAAATGGTCGCCTACTGCCTGGAGGCAAATGAAAAAGCCCTGGATATCATTGAAAAACGGATATTGAGCAAGGAATAAATTTTCTTTCCTTTCTTCTATATTTCCAACAAAGATTCCTGTATAATATATGGAAAAATCACCATTTGTTTGGAAAGGACAATGCTTATGAAAAAATTGATATCCTGGAATGTAAACGGCCTGCGTGCCTGTGTGGACAAAGGGTTTCTTACCTTCTTCCAAGATGCGGATGCGGATATTTTCTGTCTCCAGGAGACCAAACTGCAAGAGGGGCAGATCAGCCTTGACCTGCCAGGCTACCATCAGTACTGGAATTATGCGGAAAAGAAAGGATACTCGGGAACAGCCATCTTCACAAAGGAAGAGCCTTTGTCCATCTCCCGGGGCATGAATATCAGCCAGCACGACCACGAGGGACGGGTCATCACTCTGACATTTGACAGGTTCCATATGGTCACAGTTTACACACCAAATTCCCAGGAGGAATTAAAACGGCTTGATTATCGGATGGCATGGGAAAATGACTTTCTCCATTACCTGAAAAAGCTGGAAGAGGACAGGCCTGTTATTGTATGCGGCGATATGAACGTTGCCCATAAGGAGATCGACCTGAAAAATCCCAAGACCAACCGCAGAAATGCAGGATTTACAGACGAAGAAAGGGGGAGATTCACAGAACTTCTTCAAGCAGGGTTTACAGATACTTTCCGATACTTTTATCCTGATTTGGAAGGTGCTTACTCCTGGTGGTCATACAGATTCAAAGCCAGGGAAAAAAATGCAGGATGGCGTATTGACTATTTTCTGGTTTCCCAATCCCTGAATGATTCCTTAAAGGACGCCGTGATCTACAAAGACATTCTGGGCTCTGACCATTGCCCTGTAGGAATAACAATAGAGGATTAACCATATGGCTAATCCTCTATTAATCTTAAACCCGCTGTATCTGTGACCGGAAGGGAAAATACAATGGACTTGGCACGGCTGTCCATGCCCGCCTTTTCCATGATCGCCTTCATGATCTTATTTTTCTGGTCTTTTTTGGTTACAATAAAAATCATTTCCTTTTCGGCGGCAATGGAGACCCCCATAAACTTTTCAGCTTTTTCCATTCCGGTTCCCCTGGCATGGATCACTGTGCCTCCATATGCGCCTGCTTCCCTGGCGGCGTCCATTACCAGCTCAATGTTTCCCTGATTGGCAATTACAATAACAAGTTCATGTGTGGTATCCTTCAAGGCCGATTCTTCCTCCTTCTGATAATCATGGCTTTCCAGTAAAAACTGCAGCGCTTTCTTGCCGCCTATGCTGCTGAGGGGAATGATAAAGGCAATTCCCCCGCCGGGAGCGTCAATGTGAAGTTTATGCTGGAGCTGCTTTTTGATGCGCTGCCAGTCCTCCTCTTCCCTTACAGAAAAAACCACCAGTTTTTCTGTAGCTTCCAAGCCCAGATAATTGAGCACTTCACTTGCCGCCGTGCCGGAGCCCAAACTGGAAAACATAATATTATGTTCATCCTTTTCGTAAAGCTCCATATATTTCTTTCCGGCTTTCCTGTCAACGATCGTTGTCATCAAATATAATTTACCCATATGTCATCCCATTTCTACAGTTCGATAATTTCCATGTCCCCAAAGGCTTCCAATGGTATCGCAGTCTTTTTGTCGAATACTTTCCTGCGGAGCATACTTTCTTTTACCTTAAGCGCCATGCCCATGACCTGGATCGTGATCAGCGGCGTCATAGCCACCATGGCGATGATGCCAAAGGCATCTGTGATAATATTACCTCCAAGGGCACCGCAGGCCCCCATGGAAAAAGGAAGGAGGAAAGTAGCTGTCATTGGGCCGGAAGCCACGCCGCCAGAGTCAAAGGCAATGGCTGTAAATATTTTCGGGACAAAAAATGTCAGGATAATGGCAAGCCCATAGCCGGGCAGCAAAAACCACATAATAGAGATCCCTGTGAGCACCCGGATCATGGCAAGCCCAACGGAAACGGATACGCCTATGGACAGGCTGGTTCCCATGGCCTTAGCAGATATGGCACCGGAGGTAATCTCTTCCACCTGTTTGGTAAGTACAAATACCGCAGGCTCTGCAAGTACGATGAAATAACCGATGATCATGCCAATAGGGACGATTATCCATGCATAAGAAAGCCTGGCAATGGTCTGGCCCAGATAATTTCCTGCAGGCATAAACCCTACATTTACACCGGTGAGGAAAAGCACAAGTCCTACATAGGTGTATACAAGGCCGATACCAATCTTGATCAATGTGGTCTTATTGATATCCCTGGAAACCATCTGGAACAGCCCGAAGCACAGTACGATGGGAAGAAGGGATATTGCCATTTCTTTTATGTAAGTGGGTAACCCCCTGGTAAACAGTTTCCATAGATCCACCGTATTATCTACGACCGGTATGGATTCGGAAACGCTCTCCCCCTGTCCGGGGTTGAAAATCATTCCCAGGACCAGCACTGCCAGTATAGGGCCTACAGAGCACAGGGAGACAAGGCCAAAGCTATCATCCGCCGCATGTTTATCGCTTCGGATGGCAGCAATACCAATACCGAAGGCCATAATGAACGGCACTGTCATAGGCCCTGTGGTGACGCCGCCGGAATCAAAGGCAATGGCCAGAAAATCCCTGGGAACAAAAAGCGTCAGGATAAATACAAGGGCATAAAATAATACCAAAAAGTGGGACAGGGCGACGCCAAAGAGCATACGCAGCAAGGCAATCACCAGAAATACTCCCACTCCTGCCGCCACTGATAAAATGATCACCAGGTTAGGGATAGAGGGGATCTGTCCTGCCAGCACCTGTAAGTCAGGCTCGGATATGGTAATGATAAATCCCATCACAAACCCTATCAGGATCATCGCCGCCAGCTTTCTGGTCTTGGTCATAATCGTCCCCACCCTCTCCCCCATAGGGGTCATGGACAATTCCACACCCACATTAAAGAGAAGCATCCCTACGATCAGCATCACCGCCCCAATGAGAAATGTCATCAGGATACTGGGAGGAATGGGAGCCACTGTAAAACAAAGGATCAACACAATGGCAAGAATAGGAAACACCGCTTTTAAGGTTTCCAAAAATTTTTCATTTAATTTTGACCGACTAAAATGCAATAATATCAAACGCCTTTCTATAAATAATTTATTGTTTCTATTATAGCACAAAATCTGTGCCAATTTTAACTAAATATTCAATTTTTACTTTTTTAACATTTTCTTAATAATAGCTTAAACCTAATCGTTAAAAACGATTCTGTCCCTTCCATTTTCCTTCCCGAAATACATCCTTTTATCTGCCTCTTTTATTGTTGCCTCAAAACTATTGCGGGTGATATGCTCTGCCAGCCCAAATGTCATTGTAACGCTAACTACTGTATCCTCCTTTTTGATCTTTAAGGCTTTCACCCTGTCCCGTATATTTAGCAGGCGGATATACGCATCCTTTCCGCTGCATTCTGGAAACAGCAGTAAAAACTCTTCCCCGCCCCATCTTGCAGCAAACCCTTTGTTTTTCGTTTCCTCTTTAAATACTTTAGCGATCTCCTTTAAGACCTCATCCCCAAAATCATGCCCATAGGTATCATTTACCTTCTTAAACAGATCAATATCACATATGCAAAGGCTGAATCCCTTATTTTGCTCCTTTGTGAGATAGTCCATATATTCCAACGCTTTTCTTCTGTTGTAAAGTCCTGTTAAGGTATCTGTATATGCCTCTTCCTGCAATTTAAGGGCATAGATCACCATCCTGTTTTCAAATTCCTGGCTGTCATTGCTAAATACGGCAGCAATCATGGAAATACACAAAAAAATGGTAACTGTATTGATTACCTGCAATATATTTTCCTGGGATACTTCCAACTGGCAGGCTGGAACTTTGTCATGATAAGCATAAAACAGCCAGATCCGCAGGGTACACAAAAAGGCTGCGTATTTTATCTTCCACCTGTATTGGTTATAACAGGAGAAATAACATAAGATCAACAATACTGCCAGAAAATGCTGTACCCCGATATTCCATCCAAAGGAATAAATAATAATATATATCCAGGCTATAATCTCAATATTAAATACATAAAATAAAACTTTTGGCTTGCAATGATAGGACATAATAAATAATCCTGAAAATAACGCCAAAAATACCACACAGAACAAAAAAATCAAAAAATTCCTCTGCGGGATATAAAATATCCCGCTTAAGGCAAAATAAGAGATAATAGAAATGAGCATCAGCCTCACTGCAATGATCAGCGTCCTGGACTCATCCCCTGTTTTGGTACCTTTCCCAATAAAATCTGATATCCCATGAAATATATTTTTAAAAAATGCTTTCAATGCTTCCCCCACATAAGTACCTAATACCTGTTATTTTTATCATACACCAAGGGATTTTAAAATGCAACAGAGGCAACCCTGCGTCTAGTTTTGTCCATAATAAGCATTATCACCATGTTTCCGGAAGTAATGCTTGTCCTGAAGCCCGGCAGGCGCGGGCTGTACCTTTGGCTGTATGATCTCTGTCCGATATGCCATTTTTGCCACTTCTTCAACAACTACTGCATTATGTACTGCGTCCATGGCATCCCTCCCCCAGACAAAAGGGCCATGATTTTTACACAAAACCCCGGGGACTGCCATTGGGTCTTTCTTTTGGCGCACAAACTCACTTACGATAAGGCGTCCGGTATTGGTTTCATAGGCTTCCTCGATTTCCTCATTTGTAAGGCATCTCAGGCAGGGTATCTCCCCATAAATATAATCTGCGTGGGTGGTTCCGTAACAGGGAATGCTTCTTCCCGCCTGGGCCCAGCTTGTGGCATAAGAAGAATGGGTATGGACGATCCCCCCTATTTCCGGAAAAGCCTTATACAGCTCCAGATGGGTAGGGGTATCGGAGGAAGGTTTATAATCTCCTTCCACTTTGTTCCCCTCCAGATCCATAACCACCATATCTCCCGGCGTCAGTTTTTCATAATCCACACCGCTGGGCTTGATCACGAACAGCCCCTTTTCCCTTGCTATGGCGCTTACATTCCCCCAGGTAAATGTAACCAGGCCATAAAAGGGAAGCTTCTTATTGGCTTCATATACCTGTTGCTTCAATTCCTCTAACATAAACCTTCTCCTTTCTTCCCTCCCTACAACACAGCTACCGCTGCATATTCAATGGATAATCCTTTTTTATAGCGCTCCATGAATTTTTCGAATCCTGCCACGTCCTCTTTTACCGGCTCCATCCTTGTGCCGGACTGTCCCCCAAAAATCTTATTTTTCAAATAATCCTGCAGGCTCTCCCCTGGTTCTTTTTTCTGCATATAAGCGGCAAGCAATGCAATTCCCCAGGCGCCGCCTTCTCCTGCCGTTTCCATCACCGATACGGGAGTGCCCATGGCCGCCGCTGCGATCCGCTGCCCTACGCCTTTGGTCTTGAACAGCCCCCCATGGCCAAACATTTCATCCACCTCTACAGCCTCTTCTTTCAGCAACAAGTCCAGCCCTGCTTTTAAAGCTGCCAGGGAGGAATATAAGTGTGCCCTCATAAAGTTGGCAAGGGTGAAATTATCTTCCGCCTTTCTCACAAACAACGGTGCCCCTGCGTCAAACCCGGTTACAGGCTCCCCTGAAAAATAATTATAGGACAGGAGCCCGCCGCAATCCGCCTCCCCTTCAAGGGCCATATGATAAAGCGTGGAATACAATTCATCCTTACTCATGTTATAATGGATGGCCTGAAGGAACTGGCCAAAGAGGCCGACCCACGCATTCAAGTCGGATGTACAGTTATTACAGTGGACCATGCCCACCAAGGCACCGTCCGGGGTGGTTACAAGATCAATTTCAGGATAAACCTTCGTAAGCGCTCTCTCCAGTACGATCATGGCAAACACAGAGGTTCCTGCAGAAACATTCCCTGTTCTTTTTGCCACACTATTTGTGGCAGCCATGCCTGTGCCTGCATCTCCCTCGGGAGGGCATACCGGGATCCCCGGCCTTAAATTTCCGCTTACATCCAAAAGGGCAGCTCCCTCCTGTGTCAATTCCCCTGCCTGCTCTCCCGCTGTAAGGATCTTCGGCAGGATATCCTGTAATTCCCAGGAAAATCCTTCCCCTCCCACCAGCTCATGGAACCTGCCAATCATGTTCCTGTCAAAATCGCCAGTGGCAATATCTATCGGGAACATGCCGGAAGCGTCCCCTACCCCAAGAACCTTCTTTCCGGTAAGCTTATAATGCACATAACCTGCCAGTGTGGTAAGGAAAGCAATCTCCTTTACATGTTCTTCTTTGTTTAAGATTGCCTGATATAAATGGGCAATGCTCCATCTCTGGGGAATATTATAATGAAATTCCTCAGTAAGCCGGGAAGCCGCCTGTTCTGTGGTGGTATTCCGCCATGTCCTGAAAGGTACTAAAAGCTCATCCTTTTTATTAAAGGCAAGATATCCATGCATCATTGCTGAAAAACCCATGGCACCTATTTTCGTTACCACTGCGCCATATTGTTCCTTTACCTCTTTGAGCAAATCCTGGTAACAGCCCTGTATCCCTTTCCAGACTTCTTCCAGGCCGTATGTCCAGATACCGTCCCTGTACTGGTTTTCCCATTCATAGCTCCCCCCTGCCAGAGGTGTGCCGGATTCGTCCGTAAGTACTCCTTTGATCCTTGTGGATCCCAGTTCAATTCCCAGGAATGTCTTTCCTTCTTCAATCAATGTCCTTTTATCCATGATCCCTTCTCCATTCTCATAAATGATAATTTTATTATAAACCTTTCCCTGTAAAATTTCATCCAAATTCCTTGCGAATTTAAAATATACATGCTAATCTAAAATCATGGGATACATTATGGTTACAATTTTTATGGCCTTTACTTTGATTTGTAAACTGGAGATTTCTTTATGGGTAAAACATTTAACACAACGGGAATATGCAAACCAGAAAAACATTATATGGTAAATATAGATGAACGCCTGGAGAAAATAGAAGAATCCATAGCCAGGGGAGAATATTTTGTCATAAACCGTGCCCGGCAGTATGGCAAAACAACGATTATCCACCAACTGAAAAAAAGGCTGTGCCCACGTTATTATGTTTTTTCAATAAGCTTCGAGGGAATGGAAAAAGAAGTTTACGAGATCCCAAATTCCTTTTGCCAGAGAATATGCAGGCTTTTATATAACGTACTGCTATATAATAGAGAAACTGGCATGCCAGATGGTTTTAAAGAGAAACTTGAACAGCTAAAATCTAAAAACATGGATCTGGCTGATCTATCTGATATATTTATTTCTTTATGCTGCCAGGCTGATAAACCTGTTGTATTCATCATTGATGAGGTAGACCAGGCCAGTAACCAGGAAATTTTTCTTTCTTTTTTGGGTATGCTTAGAAACGGCTACCTGGGCAAGGATGAGCATCCTTTCTTTCAATCAGTGATTCTCTCCAGCGTTTACGACATCAAAAACCTAAAACTCAGAATACGGGATAAAGCAGAACATGTATATAACAGCCCATGGAATATTGCCTCAGATTTTACTGTAGATATGAGTTTTTCCACATCTGATATTGAGGGAATGCTTACGGATTTTGAAAACCACAACCACACAGGGATGGACATCCCAGCAATTGCAACCATTTTGTATGATTATACTTCGGGATATCCCTTTTTAGTCTCCCGGCTTTGTAAAATAACTGATGAAATACTTCCAAAACCTTCGTGGACAAAAAATGGGCTCATAGAAGCAGTAAAATACCTGTTACTGGAATCCAATACCCTGTTTGATGATATTGTAAAAAAAATATATGATTTTCCGGATTTAAAAGACATACTGTATGCTATCTTATTTCATGGCGAAAAAATCCCTTTTAATTCCTATCATCCTGCCATCAATATTGGATATATGTTTGGATTTATCAAAAACGATAATAGCTCCATCTCAATCTCCAACAGAATCTTTGAAACATTTTTATATAATCTGTTTATGTCAGATGAAGTGCTAAACAGCAGGATCTATAAAGCTGCTATGATAAATAAAAATAATTTTATCCGTAATAAAGAACTGGATATGGAATATATTTTAAACAAATTTGCAGAAACCTTCCATGATATTTACGGGGATGCAAAGGATTCTTTTATAGAAGAAAATGGAAGGCGCTTTTTTCTGTTATTTCTAAAACCGATCATAAACGGCGTGGGAAATTATTATATAGAAGCCAGGACACGGAATATGCGAAGAACAGATGTGATTATAGATTATCTTGGTAAACAATATATAATAGAAATGAAAATATGGCATGGAAATGAATATCATAAACGGGGAGAACTGCAATTAATTGATTATCTGGACTATTATCATCTTGATATTGGTTATATGGTCAGCTTTAATTTTAACAAAAACAAAAAAACCGGTATAAATAAGATCATCCTTAAAGATAAAACAATTATTGAAGCAGTCCTTTAACACACCCACCTATAAAACAAACGCCGTCACGCTCCGCGAGCCGGCTTATTGTAACTAAAATGCCCGGGGCCGCCAGCCCCAGGGCATTTTTTATAGATCCCATTTTTAAATATTATTTGGGTCTCTTTCCATTTCCCCTGCCACAGCGCCTGAAATGGCAGCTATGGCTTCCTTCTTTTCTTCTTCTGAAAGCCCGGAGAAATTAATATTTC
>OFGR01001476.1_pt1 | contig 18594 bp, 24 predicted proteins | sample 1521811 | NCBI WGS metagenome assembly OFGR01 (sample SAMEA3504098, study PRJEB24116) | mouse gut metagenome | biome: mouse gut; feature: mouse-associated habitat; material: faeces | place: Denmark | collected 2011
GGACTGTTTCCTTCATACATATCAGGGGCAAAAATCGTTATTTCCCGACAGCCCCACCCCGCCTTTTCTTTTGTTCAAAACCAGCGGACAGTTCCCGTATACCTTGAAACAGTCCGGTTCATATATGATTCGTGAATAAGAATTCTCTTCTTATGCAAAATTTAAAATACCTGAACGATTCCCCCCTTTTGTTTCTTCATGACGATGAAGTTATTTCGTGATATAACAAAGTTTTCAGATGGAACAGCGGTACGGGCTGTCCCACACAGATACGCTCCGGAATATTCCGGAATAAACAGAATCCCTGGAAATCCTGGTTCTTTTTTCTTTTCCCAAAGTATGGAATGGAATATTCCACAACTGCCAGCACAGCAATTTTTTGTAATGGCGATAAGGAAACCTTTCGCCCTGCGTTTACCGCAGATCACAGAGGATTTTCCAGAGAATCTGACTTGTCTGAAAAGGTCTTTCTGCCGAGATGTAAAGTAAGAAGTTCCATGGCGCCCCACAGGGCGGAACAAAGTCCGGAATACCGACGTTTTATGAAATGTATCTGAATATCAGCAGTCAGATGGCTGCCTGTTTCCGGGTTAATTTTATCGGATTTCCACATACTATATTTATTGAACTGCTCATGCTCCATAAGGTATATTGGCTGAACCTGAACATTCACAGGATTGGTACGGGAATAAGATGATACAGAAACGGGGAAATACATGAAGAGATACGTTTACTGAAATGTGTCATTAAGACCTTGCAGACGGGCAGAACCATCATCTGGAAAGATTCTGCCATAAGTTCCCGACCCCGCAGCAGGTTACTTTTCAAAATAAAAGTGTTATAATAAGAAAGGAAAAGCAGCTGCAGGATGGAAAAATATTGCGGGCTCCTTTCTGTCGGAACCGAACTGACATCTCTGAAACATTTATAGCATACAAATATTAGCAAATGCAATAGTTTTTGAAAAATGTTTAGAAAATTAATACTTTTTTTAGAAAAACGGGGGGAGTACGACTTGACGAAATACAAGAATATGTAATATACTTTGAGTACCATAAAAAGCAGTAAAATAACAGGATTTTTGCATAAATTATTTTGTTCTTTGTTGTATTTATATAGAGATTCCCGATGTGGCCATTTAGAAGAAGGAAGGGATTACATGAAAATTGAGAAGGTAAATGAGAACCAGATTCGCTGTACGCTTACCAGAGAAGATCTGGCGGATCGGCAGCTCAAGTTAAGCGAGCTTGCATATGGGACCGAGAAGGCCAAAATGCTTTTCCGGGATATGATGCAGCAGGCAGCTTATGAATGTGGATTTGAAGCAGAGGATATCCCGTTAATGATTGAAGCGATTCCTCTGTCAGCAGATACAATTATACTGATTATTACAAAAGTGGAGTATCCGGAAGAACTGGATACCCGGTTTTCCCAGTTTGCACCGGGAGAGCCGGAAGACGATACGAAAGAGGAATACACAGGAGAGGAAAGCGACAGGGTATTTGAGACAGCGGGAGCAGATGACATTCTGGATCTGGTCCGTAAACTGCAGGAGCAGAGCAAGGGAGCGGAGACAGCCAACTGCGACAACGACTTTATTCCTCTTGAAAAAGCCATCCGGCAGAAGCAGGAAACAAAGGAACCTCTTGTGGTGGATATCACCAAACTGTTTGTGTTTGATGAGCTGGATGAAGTAAATCGGCTGGCACGGGTGCTGAAAGGATTTTATAACGGCTGCAACGTGCTGTATAAAAATAAACTGAACCGGAAGTATTACCTGATTATCAGTAAAAGTCAGCATACACCGGAGGAATTCAACAAGGTATGTAATATTTTGGCGGAATATGCACATCAGGAAAAATATTCATCTGCAATCAGAGCGTACTGTGAAGAACATTATGAGCTGATTTTGAAAGAGGACGCATTGCAGATACTGAGTAAAATTTGAGAATAACCCCTTGTGTTTTTACATGAGGGGTTTTCTACATAGGAGGATGAAATGTCAGAAACAGACAGGACGCCGGAAGAAATGGCGGGGAGAAACGAAGGGAAATCAGAAAATACAGAGAGCAGGAGAGGGCGGGTATCCGACAGGCAGAGGCCGCGGAGAGCTTCCAGGAGGAACCGGCGGAGGCGCCGCAGCAGAATGACGCCGGTGCTGGCAGCAGTTATTTTTATTACAGTGGTGGTTCTGCTGGCGCTGCTCAGCGTGGTGATTAAGAAATACAGTCCCAGTAAAGAACGTGCAGATTTGAATGAATACTATAATGTTCAGGGGGAAGAAGACCTGGCTGTGGTTCTGGATAACCAGCTTCTGGAGGAACAGGCAAAATACTGGGACGGTCATGTATATATGGACTACAAACTGGTACAGCAGTACCTGAACCAGCGGTTTTACTGGGATTCCAATGAAAATATCCTGCGGTATGTGACCAGTACGGATATTATTTCTGTAAATGCAGGCGCTATGGAATATGCGGTCACAAAGAAAAATGAAAGCACGGATTATATAATTGTCCGGGTGGACGGAGAGCATATGTACCTGGCACTGGATTTTGTGCAGCAATATACAAATATTGATTTTGCCATGTATCAGAATCCCAATCGGGTGAAAATTACTGCAGCCTGGGGTGAGATTCAGACTGCGCCCATTCGGAAAAAAACGGAAATCCGTGTAAAAGGCGGTATTAAAAGTCCCATTGTGGCGGATTTGGAAAAAGACAGTACAGTAACCATTCTGGATACGGGAGAAGACTGGAGCAGGGTCTGCACGCAGGACGGTATGATAGGGTGGCTGAAAAATAAAAGACTGGGTGAGACAGGTACGGAAACGCTGGCAAGGGAGTTTGATGAGCCGGTATTTTCCCATTTACTGAAAGAGGGTCCGGTAAGCCTCGGATGGCATCAGGTGACCAGCCAGGAGGCAAACGGAAGGATTTCCAATATCCTGCAGTCCACCAAAGGCGTGAATGTAATTTCTCCCACCTGGTTTTACCTGAATGACAATGACGGTAATATTTATTCTCTGGCCAGCCGGGATTACGTCAATTACTGCCATCAGAATAATGTGGAAGTCTGGGGGTTAATCAGTAATCTGGAAAATCCTGAGGCTGACAGCACCTATGTGCTGACTCACAGTTCTGTCAGGGATTATCTTACCAGCCAGATTATTGCGGCAGCCATCGAATATGACCTGGACGGTATTAATCTGGATTTTGAGGCTTTAAGCGGTGAAGTGGGGGATGCCTATATTCAGTTTATCCGGGAACTGTCTCTGAAATGTGAGAATAATAACCTGGTGCTTTCTGTGGATAATTATGTGCCCACGGATTATACTGCTTTTTATAACCGGGCAGAACAGGCAGTGTTTGCAGATTATGTGATTATTATGGGGTATGATGAGCATTACAGCGGCTCTGAAGACATTGGCTCTGTGGCCTCCATCGGTTTTGTACGGGATGGCGTGGAGAATACCCTGAAAGAGGTGCCGCCGGAACAGACCATTCTGGGTATGCCCTTCTATAGCAGAATCTGGGAGCTGACACCCAAAGACGGCGCCGGAGAGGATGTGGAATCTGCTTCTGAGGATTATCTGCCTTATACCTTTACCTGCACAGAAGAGGGTATGCAGACCGTAGAGAACCGTTATACCACCAACGGAGCCCAGCCTGTGTGGTCAGAGGAGGACGGACAGTATATTGCAGAGTATGAAAACGGAGGAAAGACTTACAAAATGTGGATTGAGAATGAGGCTTCTCTGGAGGAAAAGCTGAAGGTCATGAAGCAGAATAATCTGGCAGGGGCAGCTTACTGGAAACTGGGACTGGAGCGGCCATCTGCATGGGATACCATTATAAAATATGTGAATTAGCTCATAAAACCGCCCCATTCATGAGGGAAATCATGGATGGGGCGGTTTTTATGTGCAGAAAATTCTCTGCGGATACATCTGCAAATCTCTCATTCCTGAAAGTATCCATTATTTTCCCTTCATAAAAGAGTCCCCAAAAGCCGAAAAAAAGAATAAGTCCGGAACCACTGAAAGTTATGAAGTGCCAAAGGGGGCACTTTAGCAGACAGCAGACACATGTTTCCCATTGCTTCTGACTGAAAGGGAGCCAGTCACAACATGGAGGTGTCCAGTCACTGCATTTTCAGAAATTCCGGGGAAAAAGTGTCGATAACATAAATGACCGGAATCCAGAGCTCCCGGAAAGTCATGAGGTGGAAGAAATTGAACGTAGCAATCTGTGATGATGAAGGGTATGTGCGCAGTTATCTGCGCGGTCTGACAGAAAAACAGCAGGCTGGCTGCAGGATAACGGAATTTTCATCCGGAAAGGAGCTGCTGACACATCTGGAGAAGGAAATTCCGGATATTCTGTTCCTTGACATTTCCATGGAAGGAGCAGATGGAATGGAAGTGGCCAGGAAATTCCGGATGCGGGCCGGAGAACAGGGCGAAGGCGCATGGGGAAGCCTGCCGCTGCTGATTTTTGTAACAGGTTATCCGGAATATGCCATGGAAGCCTTTTCTGTGCAGGCGTTTCAGTTTCTGGTGAAACCTGTGAAAGAACAGGAATTTGCAGCAGTGTTTGCCCAGGCAGTCCGGGAATACCGCTGCCTTACAGACAGAAAATCCAAAGAACCGGAAGAATTGCTGATTCGGATTGGAAATATCACAAGAAAAGTGTCAGCAGAAGATATTTATTATGTGGAAAGCTGCAACCGTAAGGTAATTCTCTGCCTGAATAACGAAAAAATCATATCTTATGACAGAATCAGCCGGCTGGAAGAAGAACTTCCGGAAAGTTTTTTCCGGGTGCACAGAGGGTATCTTATTAACATGAAGTATGTGGAGCGATACAGCCGGACAGAGGTGCGGATGAAAAACGGGGATACATTGTTAATTTCAAAATACAAATATCAGGAGTTTGTGAAAGCATACCTGAACTATATTTCGGAGGAATCTCATTGAGTCAGGCGAATTATGAATGGCTGCTCAGCCTTTCCGGCATTCTGCACATTACAGTACAGATGCTGTGTTTTCTGGTGATGTGGCATGTTTTTTACCCGGAAAGAAATGTTTTGGATGTTGTCATGGCAGGAATGCTGGCCTGTGTGAATCTTCTGGCAGGCCTTTGGCCGGGACTGCCCGGATGGGTACGGTATGCTTTGTCAGCAGTTCTGATTCTGACCTGTGCTTTTGTACGGTGTCAGAGACGTCTGGAAAAACCGGTATTTGTATTGCTGCTGTTTTATAATTTCCACGGGCTGAGTTTCCTTATTACCAACAGCATATTCCAGTACGGCAGTGAGAAAGTTTTTGATTCCCTGGATCCTTCCTCCCCGGATTATATGAGTCTGCTTTACCGGAATGCGGCTTTCAGCCAGATGATTCTGGTGTTTGCCTACGGTCTGATGTTTCTGGTTATGACAAAAATCCTGGGAAAAATAATAAAAGAGTTCTCAGATATGAAGTGGCAGGATGTGGTTTTTCTGTCTGCCTTCAACATTGCAGGAGCCATGCTGATGCGGATGGTACTGGATTTGTCCATGATAAAAACGGAACAGGGCATGTTTTTTCTGTTTGATGAAAAAAGAGATATGCGGTGGAGGATTCCCGTGATTGCACTGCTGCTCTGGGTAGGAGAAGTGACAGCCATCTGTATTTTTCAGCAGTATGAAAATCTGCAGCAGGAGCGGCAGAAACATTTTGTGGAAGAACAGCAGATGAAGCTGCTGAAACAGCGGCTGGAGGAAGCAGAACATTTTTACGGAAATATCCGTAAGGTCCGGCATGAAATGAAGAATCATATGACCAGTATCAAAGGGCTGGCAATGGGCGGGAATTACCAGGAAGCCAGGCAGTACATGGAAAAACTGGAGGAAACCATGGAGAATCTGGACTACCGGTTTGCCACGGGAAATCCGGTGACAGATGTGGTAATCAATGACAAATATCAAAAAGCCGCCGCCCTTGGAATTGATTTTCAGGTGAAATTTTATTACAGGCCAGAGGATACCATCCCGGTATTTGACCTGGGGATTCTGCTGAACAATCTGCTGGATAACGCCATAGAAGCCAGTGAAAGGCTGGAAGAGGAGCATAAGCGCCGGATAGAACTTTCTCTGAGACGGAAACAGCAGTTTTTACTGCTTGAAGTGGAAAACAGCTTTGACGGGGCAGTAAACTGGCAGGAGGGCTGCGAACTTCCCTCCACCAGAAAAGCAGAAGGGCCTTCCGGCCGGATGGAGCATGGAATCGGCCTGAAAAATGTAAAAGAGATTGCAGAGCGCTATCTTGGAAGTATGGATATCAAAATAAACGGTGACACATTTAAAGTTACAGTAATGCTGCAGCAGGAGGCAGAAACGGAGGTATAAAGATGCGGGTGACAGACCAGATTTTGAATGCAACAGCAAGGAGAGCCGGGGTTCCGGTAAATATGTCTCTGGTAGATTATCTGAACAAAAACAGTAACAGTCTGGAAGATATATTTGGAGAAGACAAAACCGTAAATCCGGTTGGGAAAAAGAACTGCGAGAAGCTGGAAAAAGCAGCGGAGGAACTGGCACAGAACGTCCAGGCATTTCTGGAAGAAGGACAGGATTCCATGTTTGCCAGAGCAAAAGAAAGCGGCAGCAGTGAGGAAATACAAAAACAGGTGGAAAAACTGCTGGAGCATTATAACAGTACCATGAAAAATTTAAAATCCGGCGATTCTTCCATGGATTACTATTATCGTAAGATGCTTCAGGATGTGGCGGGAGAAAACAGCGAAGCCTTAAAGACGGCAGGAATTACCATAAAGAAAGACGGAACCTTAAGTCTGGATAAAGACAAATTAAAAGAAGCGGATCTGGACAGTCTGGAGAAACTGTTCGGCCCTTCCGGAACCTTTTCTGATAAAGTTGCTTTTCTTGGAGAACAGATAGCGGATAGCGCCAGAGCCAATAGCCTGAGCTATTCCGGCAAATACAATTCCAGTGGAAACAGTTATGGACTTCCGGGAAACAAATATGAATTTTGGGCATAGAGAATAAGCAAAAACAGGACTTCTTTCATAAGGCAGTCCTGTTTTTTGTATGTCACCCTGTATTTTTGCAGGTTGACCTGCTCCTTTTGCATGTTACCCTTTTGCCTGTTGCATTCCTGCTGCAATCTGGTAAAGTGAGTGAAAAAGGAGGGAGACAGAAATGAAAGCAGCCATAACCGCAGAACATCTGAAAAAATATTATGGAGACGTAAAGGCGGTGGACGATATCAGTTTTTCTGTGGAACAGGGAGAACTGTTCGGATTTCTGGGCGTGAACGGCGCGGGAAAATCCACCACCATCAATATGCTGTGCACCCTGCAGGAGCCCACAGCCGGGAAAGCTGTGATTCAGGGGCTTGAGCTTGGAAAAGATAATGAAAAAATCAGGAGCCATATCGGCGTGGTATATCAGAATAACTGCCTGGATAAATTCCTGACCGTAAAGGAGAATCTGCTGATCCGCGGAAGCCTGTATGAGAAAGACACTGGAAAATTAAAGAAAAATCTCACTCACGTAACGGAAATTCTGGGGCTTGGGGATGTGCTGAAACGCCCCTTTGGAAAACTGTCCGGCGGACAGAAACGAAAATGTGAGATTGCCAGAGCTTTAATGCATACGCCGGATATCCTGTTTCTGGATGAACCTGCCACGGGACTTGACCCGGCCACCAGGAAAACCATGTGGGAAACCATACACAGCCTCAGGAAAAATATGAATATGACGGTATTTCTGACGACTCATTATATGGAGGAAGCGGCAAAGGCAGATCATATCGGGATTATGCACCGGGGCCATTTTGTGGAATATGGAACACCCTTTTTCCTGAAGGAAAAATATGCAAAAGACAAACTGTATCTGGTACCGAAAAAAGAATATTATCAGGAGATTCAGAAAGAACTGGAAGTCCGGAACCTGAACTGGTCCCTGCGGGAAGAACGGATTCTGGTGCGGATAAACGATACGCTGTCCGCCATTCCCCTGGTGAAATCCCTGGAGCAGAAAATCGCCGGATTTGAGGTACTGCAGGGCACCATGGACGACGTATTTCTGAATATTACGGAGGTGCAGGAAAAAAGCGAGGCTGCAGGAAACACTGCAGGAAGGGGTGCATTATGAAAAAATTCTTAAGTCTGACCAGGAGGAACTGTCTGATATTTCTGAGAGACCGGGGCGCGGTATTCTTTTCTCTGCTGTCCATGTTGATTGTGCTGATGCTGATGGGTGTATTCCTGGGGAATATGAATGAAGAAGGTGTGGTGAACCTGCTGGAAGAGTATGGCGGCCTTCGGGATGGGGCCAAAGACCAGGCCCATGCGAAAGAACTGGTGGAATACTGGACGCTGGCAGGAATTCTGATTGTAAATGCAGTAACCGTTACCCTGACCGTTCTTGGAAACCGGGTGGCAGATTTGTCTGAGCACAGGCTGGCCAGTCTGTATTCTGCTCCGGTAAACCGGAGTGTGGTTGCCCTCTCCTATATGGCTTCAGCTGTACTGGCAGGAATTTTCATGTGTATGCTTACACTGGGAATTGCCCTTTGCTATATTACAGCCACCGGAGGAGAATGGCTGAGTTTTGGCGCCCTGATTCAGATTGTGGGCCTGATTGTGCTGAACACCTGCATATTTGCGGTCATCATGTATTTCCTTACATTATTTGTAAAGAGCAGCAGCGCCTGGTCCGGCATTGGCACAGTAGTGGGCACGCTGGTGGGATTTGTGGGAGCTATTTATCTGCCCATGGGCAATCTTCCAAAAGGGGTGGCAGGGGTGCTTAAATATATTCCCATACTCCACGGAGCTTCCCTGATGCGCAGTGTCTGCTGTGAGCAGGCGCTGGAAACCACTTTTGCGGGTACTCCGGCAGAATTGCTGACAGAATATCAGGAACACATGGGAATTACGGTGGAAATGGGAGGAGAAACAGTGGATTCCCTTTTTCAGGTGTTATTTCTGGCAGGCTGTGGTATAATTGCATTTATATTGACTGTACTGATGCAGAAAAGAAAGGATATCAGTGACCGCTAATTATGAAAGTGACTATTTTAGATACGGGGCCGGAGGAGGAAGACGAGATTATCATCCGCTGCAGTTCTCTGAATGAAGACCTGGTGAAGCTGATTAACCGGCTGAAACAGGGCGGGAACAAACTTACGGTATATCAGGACAACGGCATGTTTTTTGTGGAACCGGAGGATGTGTTTTATTTTGAGGCAGTGGATCAGAAAGTATTTGCATACTGCAGCTCGGAGGTATATCAGGTGAAAAGCCGGCTTTATGAGCTGTTAGAAGAACTGCCGGGCCGGGAGTTCCTGCGGGTGTCCAAATCTTCCATTCTGAATCTGAATAAAATCCGGAGGCTGGCCCCGGCATTCGGCGGGCGCTACGAAGCCCTTCTGGAAAACGGGGAAAGAGTGATTATTTCCAGACAGTATGTGGCGCTGCTGAAAGAAAAGCTGGGTGTGTGAGGAGGGAAAATTATGGCAAAGCGACTGGAGACAATGCTGTCCCTGTATGTAAAAATTACGACAGGAATACTTTTTGTGACAGCTTTGTACATTACCGTATTTTATGGATGGGAACTGGAACTTAAGGTGGATATTCTCTGGCAGATTCTGGGGCTTTCTTTCGCCTGTGCTCTGGGCAGCCTGGTAATGCCTGAGGAAACAGAACGGGAGCTGTCCGGGAAATCCATGCTGGCGTGTATTCTGCTTTATTATGTTTATGTCAATCTGGTGGTGCTGTTCAGCGGTTTCCGGTTCGGCTGGTTTTCCTTTGACAGCCTGAAACAGGTGCTTGGAATGGTGGCAGCCATTGCTTTTGTATACATTGGAGTGATGCTTCTCTCTTTCTGGAAGGAATACCGGGAGGCAGAGCGGATCAACCGAAAGCTGGAGGGAAGAAAAGCTGTAAAATAAGAAATGGTATTTTTACACAATGCTGTACTAGTCTTTTATGTTCCGTCATACCTTATTTATAAAGATAATCAGGTGAATCGGATATGAAGAAAAGAATAGAAGTTGTGATGGCCCTGGTATTGCTGGTGGGAGCTTATTTTTTTGCCAGAGAGGGAGCCCATATGGTGGAAAATATGCGGGCTCAGAAAGGGGAAATCTGTATTGTGATTGACGCCGGGCATGGAGGCGATGATCCCGGAAAAATCGGCATTAACAAAGAAAAGGAAAAGGATATTAACCTGAAAATTGCCAGGGAACTGCAAAAGCAGCTGGAAAAAGAGGGAATTAAAATTGTCATGACCCGGACAGATGAAAACGGCCTTTACCGGCAGTCTTCCAATAACAAAAAAGTAGAAGATATGAGGAAACGCTGTGAGATTATTACGGAAACAAAGCCGGTATTTACCGTGAGTATCCATCAGAACAGTTATCCGGAAGAATCGGTCAAAGGCGCACAGGTGTTCTATTACGGGCAGTCGGCAGAAGGGAAAAAACTGGCGGAAACTCTGCAGAAAGCCATGGTAGCCGGTCTGGATCCCCAGAATCACAGGCAGGCAAAGGCCAATGAAAGTTATTATCTTCTGAAAAAAACGCCTACGCCCACGGTAATTGTGGAATGCGGATTTCTGAGCAATTCCCAGGAAGCCTCGCTTCTGGCAACAGAGGAATATCAGAAGAAAGTGGCGGAAGCGGTGAAAGCAGGTATACTGGAGTATCTGGGCCGGAACGCCAGCGGGCCGGAAGGAGAAAGCAGTCCGGAAGGAGAAAGCGGGCCGGAAGGGGAGAAACAGACAGAGATGTAAAAACCATATATGGCAGCCATCTGAGAGAACCATTTTTACAATAGTGTGGAAATGGTTCTTTTCCTACAGGATGTAGTGGTTGCGAAGATTACCTGATTATGGGATAATATGATTCAGAAGAAAACAGGCAGGACAGAAACGACAGGTAATCGTATGGAAACAGTAATTGTAAATGTTACGGATGATAATCAGGACAGAGAGCAGATCAGAGAAAAGATACTTGCAGCAGGCCGGATTATAAAACAGGGAGGCCTGGTGGCGTTTCCCACAGAAACGGTATACGGACTGGGAGCAGACGCCCTGAACCCTCAGGCTTCCCGCAGAATATATGAGGCCAAGGGACGTCCCTCGGACAATCCGCTGATTGTACATATTTCCAGTATGGAAGCTCTGGAAAAAATTGCCGAAAGGGTGCCGGAACAGGCCAGGAAGCTGGCAGAGAAATTCTGGCCGGGGCCGCTGACCATGATTTTTGAAAAAAAGGAACTTGTTCCTCTGGAAACCACAGGGGGACTGGAGACAGTGGCAGTGCGTATGCCCGGCCATCCCACAGCCCTGGCACTGACAGAGGCGGGCGGCGGATTTATTGCGGCCCCCAGCGCCAATCTTTCCGGCAGGCCCAGCCCTACCACAGCAAAGCATGTGGTGCAGGACCTTAAGGGGCGTATCCCCATGATTCTGGACGGAGGCCCGGTGGGAATCGGCATTGAGTCTACCATTGTGGATTTTTCTGAGGAAATCCCCATGATTTTAAGACCGGGCTATCTTACGGAAGAAATGATACGGAATGTAATTGGAACGCTCAGGACAGATCCCGGCCTTAAAACGGAGAATCCCAGGGTCCGTCCCAAAGCGCCCGGAATGAAATACAGGCATTATGCGCCGAAAGGTGAGCTGATTCTGGTATCCGGGGCCGGGGAAAAGGTTCGGGAGAAAATCAATGAACTGGCCCGAAAAGCCGGCGAGGAAGGCAGAACTGCAGGGATTATAGGGACCGATGAGACCAGAGGGGAATACCGGTACGGCCTGGTGAAAAGTATCGGAACCAGAGCGGATGAGGATACCATAGCCCGGCGTCTGTATGGAATTTTAAGGGAATTTGATGAGCTGGATGTGGATATCATATATTCTGAGAGCTTTTCCACAGCCGGAATCGGACAGGCCATCATGAACCGTCTGCTGAAAGCGGCCGGTCATCAGATTATAGAGGTATAGAGGGGAAACCGGAAAGGCGGCGGATATGAAAAGATATGACAGGATTATTTTCGTATGTAACAGCGGAACAGCGCGTGCACCCATGGCAGAGGCAATTATGAAAGAATATATCCTGAAATTTCCGATGGAAATAGAAAGCCGGGGAATGGTGGTGCTTTTTCCGGAGCCTCTGAATCAGAAAGTGGAGGCAGTGCTGATCAGCAATGGTATCAATGTGGAAAATCAGATGTCGAAACAGCTTTCCGGAGAAGATCTGCTTCCGGAAAATCTGATTATTACCATGGAAGCCGCTCAGAAACAGAAAATACTGGAAGAGCACAGGGACATTTCCGGTGTGGATGTGGAGGTTCTGACGGATTTGACAGGAGATGAACTGGAGATTCTCAATCCTTATGGAGGGACTCTTCAGTCCTATGGAATCTGTTATGAAACATTGAACAAAACCATCCGAAAGCTGGTAAATCTTATAAACGAAGGAGAAGAAGCATATGGGAAAAGTGACAATTATGGAACATCCGCTGATTCAGCATAAAATTGGCTGGCTGCGCAGGAGTTCTACCGGCTCCAGAGATTTTCGGGGAATGGTAGGAGAAATCGCCATGCTGATGTGCTATGAGGCCACCAGGAATCTGGAATTAACGGATATTGAAATCGAGACCCCAATCTGCACCGCTACGGTAAAAGAATTAAAAGGGAAGAAACTGGCGGTAGTTCCTATTCTGCGGGCGGGACTTGGCATGGTGGACGGTATGCTGGCCATGATTCCGGCGGCAAAAGTGGGGCATATCGGCCTGTACCGGGATCCGGATACGCTGGAGCCTGTGGAATATTACTGCAAGCTGCCGGAAGACTGTCCGGAACGGGAGGTGTTTGTGGTGGATCCCATGCTGGCCACAGGAGGCTCGGCAGTGGCAGCCATTCAGATGCTGAAGGACAAAGGCGTTCGGAATATACATTTTCTGTGTATCATTGCGGCTCCGGAGGGAGTGGAGGCCATGAAGCAGATACATCCGGATGTGGATTTGTATATTGGAGCACTGGATAAAGGTCTGAACGAACACAGCTATATTGTACCGGGGCTGGGAGACGCGGGGGATCGGATTTTTGGTACGAAGTAGCCTGCGGCAGGCCAGCTGCGGGAACGGAATTTTTGAGGAATAGATGAGGTGTAAAATGAGCAGTAAAAGACAGGATTATCTCACCTGGGATGAATATTTTATGGGAGTTGCAATGCTTTCCGCCATGCGTTCCAAAGATCCCGGAACGCAGGTGGGAGCCTGTATTGTCAGTCCGGACAATAAAATTCTGTCCATGGGCTACAATGGGTTTCCCATGGGGTGTTCCGATGATGAATTTCCATGGAACCGAGAAGGAGAGCCTCTGGACAACAAGTATTTTTATACGACCCACAGCGAATTAAACGCTATTCTGAATTACCGGGGCGGCAGTCTGGAAGGGGCGAAACTTTATGTTTCTCTGTTTCCGTGTAATGAGTGCGCCAAGGCAATTATTCAGGCAGGCATCAGAACCATAGTGTACGACAGTGACAAATATAAAGATACTCCTTCTGTGATTGCTTCCAGGCGGATGCTGGATGCGGCAGGCGTTAAGTATTACCAGTATACCCGTACAAACCGGGAGGTAAAGATGGTTCTGTGAAAAATGAAAGAAATGAATAGACATTTGTATGAAAAATGGATATAATAATTTCATATGTATGGAAATTACTGTATGACAGCGGAGGTACCCATGTGAAATACAAAAAAAGCGTATATCGTTCTCTCACATTAATTACGCAGTTTGGAATCAACATGCTGGTGCCGATTTTTTTATGTGTACTGGCAGGTGTTTATATCGGGAAAAAATTTTCCATGGACTGGATTACCATTCCGCTGTTTGCAGTGGGAGCGCTGGCCGGATTCCGCAATATTTTTATTATGGCCAGGAAAATTTATTCCGATGATACTTCTTCCCGGCGTCACGGTGGTTCCGGGGAGCAGTGCAGTCAGAAAGAAAAGGATACCGTTCATGTTAAGAAGGATTAATCAGGTACTTCCGGAACTGTTATGTGGTATTATAATATACGGAGCGCTGATTCAGGCTGCCGGCATATGGTTTGCAGAGGATAAGGTGCGATATACCACGGGACTCTGGGCGGGCATTATTCTGGCCATGGGGATGGCAGTCAATATGGCGGTGGTGATTCTCGACACAGTGGACGCCATGGCAGAGAAAAGATATTACCGGAAAGCTGCACTGTATGCGGTGCTGCGCTATCTGGCAGTGGTTTTTGCATTTGTCGTTGTCTGGTATTTTGAACTGGGCAACGTGATTGTTATGTTTGCAGGGGTGATGGGGCTGAAGATAGCTGCTTATTTACAGCCCATTACACATAAATTTATTGTTACCATGCGGGGGAAAAATTCCCGCAGCCATGAAAATAAAAAGAGGTGATGGCTTCGAACTGACAGCAGGAATGTTATGGATTCTGCCCCATGGCAGATGAGACATGATGAAAATTTTATAAAGAAACAATATAAGGAGGTGAGAGAGTGCAGAGTTCAATTTTACTGTCTTCCGGGGCAGATATTGACATTATGGTACATGGCCTGTTTTCCTATGAGCTGTTTGGACATACATTCTGGATTACCACAACTCATGTGAGTATTTTAATCGTTATGATAGTCCTGATCGGGTTTTCTCTTGCAGCTAACCGGGCCATGAAACATGCGGCAGATGTACCGGGAGGTTTTCAGAATGTGGTGGAACTGATTGTGGAAAAACTGGACGGCATGGTTTGCGGCGTTATGGGAAAAAGCGGCGGAAAATTTGTCAACTATGTGGGAACCATCTTTATCTTTATTCTGGTATCCAACCTTTCCGGGCTGTTTGGGCTGCGGCCGCCCACAGCAGACTATGGCGTAACCTTTCCGCTGGCCCTTCTGAGTTTTATTCTGATTCATTTTAATCAGTTTAAGTATCAGACGCCAAAGGCAATATGGACAGATATGTGTTCCCCGCTGCCGCCCTGGCTGCCAATCTGGTTTCCGATTAACCTGATCAGTGAAATCGCGGTGCCGATTTCCCTGTCTCTGCGTTTATTTGCAAACGTATTGTCAGGAACCATTATTATGGCGCTGATCTATGCTTTGCTGTCAAAAGTTGCATATTTCTGGCCAGGCGTATTACATGCGTATTTTGATGTATTTTCAGGCTGTATCCAGACGTATGTGTTCTGTATGCTGACGATGACATACATCAGCAATGCAATCGGAGAGGAAGAGTAACGCTGTTAGGGGAAGAACCCCGGTTATGGAAAACCGACGTAAGGAAGGCCGCTTTTGGGCTGTTTATGTCGGATATGTGTAAGCTGTGGAAGAGGGATCTTGCGCAGCAAAAAAAGAGTTCAATTTAATTTAAAAAATAATTATAAGAAAACTCAAGGAGGAAAAATCTTATGGATAACATTACAGGAGCAGAATTAATCAGAGCTTGTTCAGCAATCGGTGCAGGTCTTGCGGTTATCGCAGGTATCGGACCTGGTATTGGACAGGGTATCGCAGCAGGACATGCGGCATCCGCAGTAGGAAGAAATCCGGGAGCAAAATCAGACATTACATCTACCATGCTTTTGGGACAGGCGGTAGCAGAAACAACAGGTCTGTATGGTTTGCTGGTTGCAATCCTTCTGATGTTTGTGCAGCCATTAAAATAAGGGGATTACTTAATGTGCGGAAAGCAGCGCAATATCAAAGAAGCGCCTTTCAGGCATACCCTTATGTGCAGAAAGCGGCACAATATCAAAGAAGCGCCTTTCAGGCGTACCTTGATGTGCGAAAAGCGGCACAATATCAAAGAAGCGCCTTTCAGGCATACCTTGATGTGCGGAAAGCGGCACAATATCAATGAAAGGAGGACAGGCCTTGGAACAGTTATTTGGCTTAAATCCACAGCTTTTGCATGACGCGGTTCTCTCGATTCTTGCCATTCTGTTTCTGTTTACATTAATGTCTTATCTGCTGTTTAATCCGGCAAAAAAGATGTTAAAGGACAGACAGGACCGTATTAAAAATGATATAGATACTGCCAGAAAAGACAGAGAAGAAGCTGCTGCTGTTAAAGCAGAGTATGATGAGAAAATCAGAGGAATCGAAAAAGAAGCTGAGGAGATCTTAAGTGAGGCCCGCCAGAAAGCCCTGAAAAATGAAAGCAGGATTGTAGATGAGGCGAAGGAAGAGGCAGCCCGTATCATAAAACGTGCCAACGAAGAAGCGCTGTTGGAGAAAAAACGTATTATGGACGAGGCGAAACAGGAAATGATTGCCATTGCCTCCATGATGGCAGGCAAGGTAGTGACAGCCTCCATTGATACATCCATTCAGGACGCACTGGTGGAGGAAACATTGAAGGAAATAGGTGAGAGTACATGGCAAAGCTAGTATCCAAAACATATGGGGATGCACTGTTTGAGCTTGCTGTGGAATCTGGTCAGGTGGATGAAATGTTGGAAGAAGCAAGAAGCATTCAGCAGATTCTTCGAAAAGACAACGAGCTTTCCAAACTGATGAATCACCCGAAAATCGTAAAAGAAGAAAAAATAGAGATTCTGGAACGGATTTTTAAGGGCAGGGTCCATGATGAAATTACAGGGCTTATGCGTATGCTTGTTTCCAAGGGTCACTATGGTGAAATGGAATCTGTATTCACATATTTCATTGACCAGGTAAAGGAATATAAAAACATCGGCACTGCTTATGTGACTGCACCCATGCCGCTTGCAGACAGTCAGAAAGAGCAGATAAAGAATAAATTACTGGAAACCACCCGTTATGTGGAATTTGAAATTCATTACGATGTGGATGAAAGTTTAATCGGCGGCATGGTAATTCGAATTGGTGACAGAGTAGTGGACAGCAGTGTGAAACATAAATTGCAGAGCCTTACCAGGGAATTATCAAAAATACAGTTGAAAGTAGGTGAATGCGCTCCATGAATTTAAAACCGGAGGAAATAAGTTCAGTTATAAAAGAGCAGGTGAAACGGTATGCGTCTCAGCTTGAAGTATCGGACATCGGTACGGTAATTCAGGTGGCGGATGGAATTGCCCGTATTCACGGCCTTGAAAATGCCATGCAGGGCGAGTTATTGGAATTTCCCGGAGAAGTCTATGGAATGGTATTGAACCTGGAAGAAGATAATGTGGGTGCCGTATTGTTGGGCGACCATAAGAATATCAATGAAGGGGATACCGTTAAGACAACGGGAAGAGTGGTTGAGGTACCGGTAGGCGACGCCATGACCGGACGTGTGGTAAACGCGCTGGGACAGCCTATCGACGGAAAAGGGCCCATTGAAACCACAAAATTCAGACAGATAGAAAGAGTGGCATCCGGTGTTATCTCCAGAAAATCCGTAGATACACCATTACAGACAGGTATCAAAGCTATTGACTCCATGGTGCCCATCGGAAGAGGACAGCGTGAGCTGATCATCGGCGACAGACAGACCGGTAAGACAGCGATCGCTATTGATACCATTATCAATCAGAAGGGGCAGGGCGTGAAATGTATCTATGTTGCCATAGGACAGAAGGCGTCTACTGTTGCTTCGATCGTTAAGACTTTGACAGATAAGTATCCGCTGATCTGATCAATTTATAAGTATATAATGAATCCGGAGAAAGAAGGGACAGACAATGAGATGGTTTGTCCCTTTCCTTTTATTTCGCGGGCAGGTACGTCCGACTTGGCTGACTGACATTGGTTCATATGTTTTCATGTTTATATGTTCCTATGTACTTATGTGCTTCGCCGAGAGCAGAGTCCTGTTGCAGTAAATGAAAAATCTTGAACTGAGCTGTTGCGTGGATACACATTTTTCACAAATTGTACTTGCTATTATTATGCAGTTATGCTAGAATATCTTTCGGTGACAAACAGGTGTCTTTAGAGCAGAGACTTCTACGGACGATTGTACGTGTGTTGAATACATCGAGGTGACGCAGAAGCCTTTTAAGCTGGAAATATGTGGATGGGAAGGCAAGAATGCGATATGCGGGGAAAAAACGGCTATTTTGTGGTGAAGCAGAAGGCTGTTCCGGAAGTTCTACTGAAGGTGGTAGAGGCCAAGCGGCTGGTGGAATCCGGAAAGGCTGTATCCATACAGGAAGCGGTTGACGCAGTAGGGATCAGCCGCAGTTCTTTCTATAAATATAAAGATGATATTTTTCCGTTTCGTGATAATGCGAGGGGAAAAACGATTACCTTTGTTATGCAGGTAGATGATAAACCGGGTTTGTTATTTCAGATATTAGGATTAATTGCAGATTATCATGTCAATATTTTAACAATACATCAAACGATTCCTATTAATGGCATAGCATCTTTAACACTTAGTATCGCTGTTTTGCCTATATCTGGAAATTCGTCTGAAATGATGGAAAAAATAGAAACACAAGAGGGAGTACATTTTCTGAAAATATTGTCGGGAGAGTGATTCCAAAAGAAGCCCCTTGGAAGACGTTAGCACTTAATGAGCAGTTCCGCAAGGAGCTGCGAATTTAGTGTCCGTTACGTCTGG
>OFGR01001478.1_pt1 | contig 18585 bp, 15 predicted proteins | sample 1521811 | NCBI WGS metagenome assembly OFGR01 (sample SAMEA3504098, study PRJEB24116) | mouse gut metagenome | biome: mouse gut; feature: mouse-associated habitat; material: faeces | place: Denmark | collected 2011
CCGTCTCAAGAACCGCCTCTTTCTGTTTTTCATTAAGGTTATCAAACAAATCTGCCATAACTACACAACCACTTCCAAAATCCTTTTTCCACGATAGTTCAGTTCCTGTATCCCTGTCTTCTTGTTTCTGTTAAAATTAAAACTAAGCATATATCCTTTATCCTGTTTATAGAAATCCAGATACTCAAAGATCTGTTTTTCTCCCCGCATATTGTACGCATCTCCCCGCCACAGCTTTAATTCGATGACAAATTGTTTTCCTTTATAATCAACAATAATATCCGTTCTTTTATGATCTCTTGTCCTTGCTTCTACGTAATAATTTCCATTCCCGTTGATGATCGGTTTAAGATATAACAAGAACAATTTTCTTCCGTTTTCCTCGATAAATTTCTGGTCATTATCAGAATAAATTTCTTCATAATACTCATAAAATTTCTTCATCACCAAGTCCATCTGAAGCATTCCATTCACAATAAACTGATTCCGTTCAGACGCTGCTTCTATATACAATTCATGATCCACAGCCATATCTGCCAGGAACAGATCGTACATCTGCGTCTCAAAGATCCTGTTCGCTACGGCAACCATTCCGTCTCTGTCTTTCAGGAATCCCAATGTAACTCCCAGGTCAATGACCGGAGACTCCCTCTTGAAAGGGATGCTGCTCCCGCCAAACAGAATGCCCTGCATTAATTCTTCAAGCTTTGGATGATCCAGCAATTTCTTTACCATATCATCAAACAGGGTATTCCGTTCCATCAAAAGTAATTTCACAGCCGCCAGAAATCCTTCTTTGGTCCAGGCGCGTGCTCTTGTTAAAAATGGCTCAGTTCCGCTAACTCTTTCATCAAGCAGCTGACAAAGTTTTGAAACAAGGAAAGGATACCCCGAAGTATACTCATACAGATACCGGCTCATAAAAGCTCTATCCATACCCGTATGATAATCTTTCTCATAGTCTTCAAGCATCGTATCAATATCTTCCGCCGAAAAACTCATATCAATAACAAAATTTACCGCAATATTCCACGGACTGTTATATTTCGCTTCTTCTTCCGGATGTAATTTTATCTTTAATGTTTTTACATCGTATACCCCTGCAAGAATCACCGACTGGAACGTACTGTCCTTTCCCTGCTGTCTTTTCAGATATTTTTCTCGAAGCAGACCAAGAAACGACAGAAATATCTGATTGTCAGAACTTTTGTCCACCTCGTCGATCATAAGTACAATCTTCTTCTTACTCATCTGGCACAAAGAACTGATCTTTTTTCCAAGCGAACGCATCGGAAAACCTTCTGATATCGGTGATTCCCATACTTCTATCATATCGTTGCCTACATTCTGTTCTCTGAGACAATCACTGATATCCAGGATCAAACCTTCTGCCAGACTGGTCGGGGATTGAAAATATTCATCTGCCGCCTCAAAGCTAAGGCTCAATACAATGTATTCCTCCCGAAGCCTCTGTTCCAACAGATATAAGGTAGTCGTCTTACCATACTGACGCGCTCGGTTGATGGTAAAATATTCACCTTTATCTATATAATCCTTTTTCATTCTGTCTATTCGGGATGTGAGATCGACCATATAATTTTTCTCAGGAATGCAGGCGCCTGTGACACAAAACTTCTTATACATCTTATCATCTCCATTCTGCCGCTTTCTGCTGACAGTTTGCTGACCGCATCTCCTTATTCAACTTATGTTAAAGTCTAACATAAAAATTCCCCGTCTACAAGGGAAATCCCGTACCGCCAAGAGGCTTTGTCATACCTCGCATTCTATCACCTCCTGCGTATATTTCCGTTCCATATCATGCCGGATCTTCCGGTTGGCAGCCGTATCAAATACGATGGAAAAATCATAATCCTCCGGATACAGCTCTTCTGCCGCTACATGGAGTTTCACCCGCTTATGGTTGATCCAGATCTTCTTTCCCGGCATCTGCACCCGCAGAACCCCTTTCTCATTGACCGGCTCACATACGATCCCAATCTTCTTATCCGGATACACCATCACACTGTCTCCCCGCCTGTACTTTTCCGAAAGCCCTGCATTTCCTTTGGCTTTTTTGACTCGGGAGATCTTCCTGCCGTTCTGCCTCCTGACTGCCGTCTCTTCTTTTCCGAAATGGTACGACGCAACTGCTTCCTCACCGTAAGCGGCACGTATCGCTGTTCTGAGCATCTCATTTGGCATCCCTAATCTGTCGGCTATATGAAACGCACAGCTCTCTCCCGCCTCACCGATCACCATCTGATAAGTCGGCATTAACGTGTCCTTGTCAAACGTCATTCTTGCATTTACGATATCCTCCGTCCGGTCCGCATACTCCTTGATCTCCGGATAATGGGTCGTTACCAGGAAGAGGGCTTTGCTCTTCCTCAGTTCTTCCAGAATTGCAACCGCTATCCCCATGCCTTCTGCCGGATCCGTTCCCGAACCCAGTTCATCCATGATCACAAGGCTGTCTTGATCCACCTCGCTTAACACCTCCAATACATTCCGGATATGCGCCGAAAAGGTAGAGAGATTCTCCGCAAGGTTCTGCCCGTCGCCGATGTCGCACAGATAAGCGCTGTTCATACAGATATCCGCTTCCCTGCAGGTCACATGGAGCCCGCACTGCGCCATCATACAATTCAGCATGACCGTCTTGATCGCCACCGTCTTTCCGCCCGTATTCGGTCCTGTGATCACGATGCCTTGCACCTGTCCGCAAGCCTCATGCTGCTGCCCCTTGCGTGCGTCCCTATCCATCCCGGATACACTTCTTCCCCTGCCGCCGATCTCAAACTGCAGAGGCACACAAACGCTTCTATCCATCAGCGGATGCCTTGCGTCTCTTAAGACGATCCTCCGCTCTGTATTCACGGACGGTTCTGCCGCGCCCAGCTCCATACTCAGCTTCCCTTTTGAAAATATGAAATCCAGTTTCTCGATCATCCTCATATTCTCATTCATCAAGTCTGCCGCGTCAGCTGCCATCGCCGTCAGTGTATAGAGAATACGGTACACCTCATTTTCTTCACCGCTCTTCAGAAGCTGAAGTTCATCATAGTATTTCGCCACACCTGCCGGCTCGATAAACAGTGTATTCCCGGTTGCCGATCTGTCTATCGTGCTTCCCGGTTGCCTGGACCTGTATTCCTTCTTCACCGGCACGCAGATTCTTCCATTGCGCAGGGTACAGAAACTATCCGCCATGTATGCCTTATTGGAACGCAGCGTCTGCTCCGCCTTCTGCTTCATCTGCTCCTCACATCTTGCGATCTGGCTTCGAAGCTGTGAAAGCTCTTTTGACGCATAGTCGTCCACCTGCTGTCCCCGGATCTGTCTTCCGATCTCTTCCCCAAGCTCCTCCGCCCTGTGGAGATTCTCGTCATAATAGGCAAGGGAATTGCCGAAGGCTCTTCCTCTGCTCAGATAATCCTGCAGACGCCTGACCGCAGCCAGTGCCTTCTCCACCTGCTCCAACTGATACGGTGTAAGACAGCCTCCTTTTTCCGCTATGGTAAAGATCTCTCTGATCTCAGAAACATTCTGCAGAGGCGGCTGCCCCAGGCTCTCCATCAGATCTCTGCCGTCTGTCGTATCCTTAAGCTGCTTTCTCAATTCCATTTCAGACAGGAAGAACCCCGTCTCCTGTATCTCTTTCTTTGCCTGATCCGTGACCGCCAGATCCATCCATATCGCTTTGATCCTGTCGAATTCAATCTGTTTTTCTATATTCATTTTCAATTTCCTTCCTTTCGCAAATAGGCTTCCACAGTCCCCCTTTGCCTTACCTGCTCCATACCTGTCTGGATTCCTGCCAGTCGTCAAATGTGCATGCAAGCATGCCCGCTTGGCTCGTTGCTCGCGGAAATATACCATGGCGCTCAAAAACATAGCATACTATGATAAAATCAGGGTACAAAAAAACACGGCCATACAGCCATGCTCCTTTAATATCCGCAAATATATCTCAAAAAGAATACCACAATATTAAGCATTTGTAAGGCGAAAACGTCGACAGCGTGCGCCGTCAACCAATGGCTGACTCCTGGTTCAAGACCAAAAATCATACCATGCAATATTTATTTTGCTATTTTCTCCATTACAACCACACTTAACATGCAATACCCTCCTCATAATCTCATTCTAAAATCTTATTCTTTAATTTGTTTCCTCCTCATTGTACATGCGTCTGCATGCTTTGTCAAGGAAAAATATAATTGCACTGCGTCCGGTTTCAATGGTATAATATCCTAAGAAAAATGAAACATGAAGGATGGAACACATATGAGGAACAGAGTATGCAGGCTGCTTTTGGGTATTCTATGTACCGCAGCACTTACGGGATGCAATCTGGCAAATGAAAAAGACTCCCCGAATGCATCCACTCAAAGAGTCGAGCTGACTGTCTGGGGCGCCGAAGAAGACACGGAACTGATGACCCAGATCATTCAAAGCTTCAAGACAAATTACCAGGGACAGGCGGATTTTGAGATTTCCTTTGAAGTACAGGGCGAATCTCAATGTAAGGATGTACTTCTCGGAGGATTGGAGGAAGGCGCGGACGTATTTACATTTGCGGACGATCAGTTGAACGCATTGGCAGCCGCCGGGGCGCTGGATCCCATTGAGAATGCAGATGAGATCATCAATAAGAATCTTTCCAGCGCGGTAGAAGCTGCCTCGGTAAACGATCAGCTATATGCCTATCCGCTGACCGCGGACAACGGATACTTCTTATACTACAACAAGCAGTATATCTCTGAAGAACAGGTGAAGACTTTAGACGGTATCCTGGGAGCCGCAGCGGCAAACGGCAAATTATTTACTATGGACTGGTCTTCTGCATGGTATGTATATTCTTTCTTTGGAAATACCAATCTCCAGGTAGGGCTTAATGACGACGGGATCACCAACTATTGTACCTGGAACCAGGCGGACGGCGACGTCCGGGGCATCGACGTGGCGCAGGCAATGCTGCGGATCGCAGGAAACCCGGGCTTTTCCAACCGGACAGACGAAGAATTCCTTAACGGGGTTAAGAATGGCTCCGTGATCGCAGGCATCAGCGGAGTATGGAATTCCGTTGCGGTAACAGAAGCCTGGGGTGAGAATACCGGGGCTTCTAAGCTTCCTACCTACACCTGTAACGGAAACCAGATACAGATGGCATCTTTTTCTGGATGTAAATTAATCGGTGTAAATGCTTACTCCGAACATCCGAAATGGGCGGCAAGACTTGCCGAATGGATCACAAACGAAAAGAACCAACAACTTCGGTTCGAAATGCGCGGCCAGGGCCCTTCTGACATCTCGGTCGCAGATTCTGCGGAAATCCAACAGTCTCCTGCGATCGCCGCCCTCTTAGACCAGTCTGCGTTCTCACAGCTGCAGCGGGTGGGCGGTAATTTCTGGGACCCGGTTTCAAAATTTGCAGGAAATATGGCGGCAGGGAATCCTTCCGGACAGGATCTGCAAGAACAGTTAGACGAGATGGCGGCAGGCGTCTCTGCACGTTAGTTATGAAATATCGAAAGGATCTGTTAGAAATAAGATGAATAAGAAACTTACCATACAACAACGTCTGATACTTCCGATCATACTACTAGGAGTTGTGGCATTATTCTCCAATGCCCTGTCGGTTTTCAGTATCAATAATGTAAATTCGAATGCTTCTAAAATCGTAGACGATTATATGGCTGGCTTGGAGACATTGCAGAATATCCGCCATTCAACCACTGATATCCACAAGATGGCGCTGTCCCACATTGTCGCGACGGACTACAATACCATGATCACTGTCGTAGCACAGATCAAGGAAGAAGAACAGGCTCTGGAAGCATACCTGAAAGAATATAAGAACTACGTTACGGAGGATGAAGAAGCGATCTACGATCAGCTTCTAGAGAATTATGATTCTTTTAAACATGCTCTGGTCTATCTTGTATGCGCAAGTGCAGACAGCAATACTATGGACGCCTATGCATATGCCAACGGCGACGTAGCTTCCTTCGGCTCTGCCATCGCAGACAACACGAATGAACTATATACCGCCGTCAGTGAACGGACAACCAGCGCAAGGCATAAGCTCCTGATCGTCTATATCATATCACTGGTGATCGCAGCCGCATCGATCGTAACCTGTCTGATCTTAGTGCTTGCGGCGATCCGGATCATCAAAAAATATGTGATCACCCCGATCAAAGGCACGGTAGACACCCTTCAGGAAAGCTCCCAGAAGCTTGATGCAGTGACGGGCGAGGTATTGAAGCATACCCGTACATCCGGAAAAAGTGTAAAAGGACTTTCCACCCTTGCCGATTCCTTGTCCATGGCGATCCAGAAGGTAGCGAATAATGCGGCGATCATCAACAACAGCGCTTCCGATATCAAAGGAGATGTCCACGATATGGCAGAAGAATGCAATACGCTCACGGACTATTCTTCCGCGATGAAGGTCCGTGCAAATGAGATGGAGGCGTCTGCACAGACAAACACAGAAGTGATCCAGAAGAAAGCCGCCGACATCTTAGATGTTCTAGAAGAAGCGATCAAGAACAGTAAAAGTGTGGATCAGGTGAATAATCTTACCAAGGATATCGTGGCGATCTCTTCCACAACAAATCTGATCGCCCTCAACGCATCCGTAGAAGCCATGCGGGCAGGCGAAGCCGGCAAAGGCTTTGCCGTCGTCGCCAGTGAGATCAAGACCCTTGCCAATTCCTGCAGCGAAACTGCCGGACGGATCCAGGAAGTCAACCAGATCGTTACGAATGCAGTACATAACCTGTCCAGACATTCTCAGGATATGGCAGATTACTTAAGCGAGACGATCCTCACAGAATTCCGGGAATTCGTCCGTTCCGGCAGGCAGTATAAGGAAGACGCCGAATATGTAAAAGAAATGATCGACGCATTTAACAGCCGGACTGACCGTCTCAGAAGCTCCATGATCGAAATCGCCGATTCCATCGGAAGTATTACCAAGGCAATCGACGAAGGCGCCGCCGGGATCACGGGCGTCGCAGACAGCACCAAGAGCCTGGTATCGGATATGGCGGATATTACGGACCGAATGGATATCAACCGTGAGATCGTAGAAGAATTGAAGAAACAGATGGAAGTCTTCTCTGATTTCTGACCCAAGCGCCAGACTGTATCTGACAATATATTTTAGACTGTATAAGAGGTAACATTTATGATCGATCTACAAGACCAAGGCTATCGTCCCACATTAGAAGAGATCGAAGAATACACGAATAATCCTGCACTTCATCACTTCTGCTCAGAGCTTAAGGAAACCTACAAGTGCAAGGAAAAAATAGAATTCAGCTCCTGCAGCATGGCGCCAGGATGGAATGTGAAGTTTAAGAAGTCCGGGAAATCCCTATGCACCATATACCCGAAAGAATCCTATTTTACAACGCTTATCGTGGTCGGAAGAAAGGAAAAGGAAGAAGCAGAAGCCCTCCTGCCCGGCTGTACCGCCGAATTACAGGAACTCTATGAACAGACACAGGAGGGGAACGGGCAGAAATGGCTGATGATCGATCTGGAAGACCAGGATCAGCTCTATCAGGATTCTCTCCGCCTCATTAAGATTCGAAGCAAAGCGTAGTATTTCGATAACGATCCAGAGGCATACATCACAGTATGCCCCTGGCATAACCTTATATACTCCCTCTTTCAAAGTATTCATCAATCTTCTGTTTTATCTGCGCAGGCTTTAGTCCTTTAACCAGATACCCGTCCGGCTTCAGGGATATTAATTTCTTAACCGTCTCCGGGTCAGCCCTCCCAGTCAGAAAGATAATCGGAATATCCGCAAATACCTCCTCCGAACGCATCATCTCCAGCACTTGCTGCCCATCGCAGACCGGCATCTCATAGTCCAGGAGCACAAGATCCGGCTTATCCAGGATCATGCACCGAAGCGCAGCCGTACCGGACTGGGCGGGCGTCACATCATAATCCTCATCCAAAAGTTTCTGGATCCCCTGTCTTACAGTAACGGAATCATCTACCACTAACACCTTTCGCTTCGGACAAGTTTCTCTCTGCATAAGGTATCGTCCGACTTCGGTCATCGCGTTATCCGATCGGAGCGGAGCGGCAGCCCCTTTCTTAGACGGATGTCTTACGGACGTACAGTATGAAAAATATCCCTCTCCCGTATCGAATAACAGGCTGATCTGTAATTTCTCAGTCTCAAATACATCCTGGAACTGTCCGTAAGTAAGAAGGTTTTCTTCTTTCAGTTCATACCCGTCCATATCCGGCAGATGATTCCTGACATAATCCGCAAACTGTCGCGCCATATATCTCGACGCATTCATCAACAGCGTGTTCAGCTTATTCGTCTTGATCCCCATGGTTTTTCCGACTGTATTGATCAAAAGCTTCTCTTCGAAGACCAGGAATATCTCATATCTTTCTTCTTCCTGATCTGTGCCGTAGACCAGGCGATGATACACGCCTTTCCCGAATTTTTCCCCGCCGTATGCGTCGCTGATCACATAAGATTCCAGATGGAACAGATCATACATCAGCTGAAGAAGGATCTTTCTCATATCCTCCTGTTCCTTGCCCGAAAGAAGCCCGACCCACCGGCTCCTGCTCTTCCCGGTGATCGCACGGTCTTCCATCAGGGTATGCCCCACCAGCCATCCGGCGCAGACCCCAAGGAAATGCTCTACCGAATCCGCAGAGTAGCCTGTCTGTTCCAGTTCTTCCTCCAGGGCAGGAAGCGTCCTCTCTCGGAATTCACGGTGGATATGCATGTGTACATTAAGCCGTTCATAGTGTATGGACGCCATATACTCTTCTTCCTCTGTGAAATGCTTCACAGCATGATCCTTGAAGAATTTGATCCCTTCCTGACATGCCCACTGACTCTTGTTCTTTTCATCACTGAACCGGAATAATTTATTGATGATCTTAAAAAGCCTTCTGTGTTCCTGATCAATAATGTCTACACCGATATTATACTCCTCTTTCCATATTAGCTGACCTTCCATTATACAATCCTCCTATTTTCGCAGCAAATTTATCTGGCAAGACAAAACTCCCACTATAGATGGTGCTTGTGGAAATTCATTTCCTGTCATACATTCAGACACATCATCATATAATACGGTGCGCCATCTGTGTATACTGTTATTGTATTCACCAAACATTTTTTCGGCACTAGTACAGCGCCGCATTAATTCTGAAGTATAGGCGCCTGAATTTTGCAGCGGGGCAAGGCAGCGAAAGAAAGCATGCGGTGGAATTGCTGACTGACGGCGCTATGTGCCGACGGCACATGTTTAGTGCGGAGCGATTTCATATAAATCCATAAAAAACCACCGCACATTCTATATGCGGTGATTTATCCCGGTCAAACATTTTTTTCCTCTGATATCTCTGCGGACTCCCTTTCCTCCAGATCCTTTGTAATCTGCGGAAATTCCTTATCCAGTTTATAGATCAGCAAAATCGCCGTCGCCGCGCCCCAGATGATCAACGGACCGTATTTGTATATATTCTCGATCATACTGACAGCCGCCGCAGGCTGCGGCACACTGCCCGCCGTGGAACTTATATAACCGCTGTAGGTCAAAAGCCCTGTCATAATCGCGCTGGTAATTCCGGTCCCTACTTTGAATCCAAGACTGGCTCCTCCGAATATCAGGCTCTCCTGCCGGTATCCGTTCTTCCAGTATCCATATTCCACAACGTCTCCCATCATCCCAAATATCGTTGCAGACAGCTGCGACACTCCGATCGACCGGACAAGCGTAACGGCAAAAAACCAGTAAAAGCTGTATGGATTCAAGAATGTCGTCAGGTGTGATACAATCGCCAGGATGCTTCCGGCCAATGTAACATTTCGTTTTCCCCAACGTTTGATAAACACCGGACACGCCATAGCGCCAAGAATCATGATAACTGTCTCAAGGAAATATAAGACACTGTACATCCATGAATCATTTCCAAATATATATTTACAATAATATGGGAGATCTGTGCCTATCACAGTCTGATGTATGACCTGAATAGACCACAGCCCTAATACGCACCAGAAATACTTGTTCGTCACCAATCCTTTGATGCTCTGTCCAACAGGTATCTTCTTATCGGCTTCCTTCTTCCGGATTTTTACCGTCTCTTCGCACCGAAGGAAACAGAATAGTAGAAGCAGCATCGCGATAACCACCCAGATACACATTGTCTTAATCCACGCAGACTGATCATCGCCAAGTAACTTGACCAGCGGCATGGTCGCTGTTACCGAGATGATTCTTCCCACCGGCGATAAGATCATCCGGAAAATCGAAAGCATATCCTGTTGGTAGGAATCTCTGGTCATCATAGTCGAGAGAGAGCCGTAAGGGACATTTATCGCCGTATAGATCACGGTCGTAGTCAGATTATATGTAACGAATATATAGATGCCCTTCAGAAAATCTGTCGTATGCGGCACCGTATACATCAGCACTGCCGCAATCCCGTAAGGAACCATCATCCATAACAGCCACGGTCTTGACTTGCCCCAGCGGGACTTCGTCCGGTCTACGATGAATCCCATGATCAGATCTGAACTTCCGTCGAACACCCTTGATACCAACATGACGATTCCGACCGTAATGGGCGATATCCCTGCATAATCAGTATAAAATAACGTAAGCAGAGAAGAGATCATCCCGTACACGATGTTACAGGCAGTATCTCCGCATCCATAAGCAATCCTTGTTCCGACAGATATCCTATCCGCCGCAGCTTCCTTCTTCATAGCTTAACGCCTCCTTTGCCGAGCAAAACCGCCATCCCGCGGTCTGCCCCAAGTCCTGCTTTCGGATTAACAATACTGCATGATCGCCTTCACAGCCTGCTTCGTACCGTCCGCCGGAAACAGTTCATACCCGACCAGTCCGCGGTATCCACTTTCTTCCAGATGGCGGATAACCTTCTTATAGTTGATCTCCCCGGTTCCCGGCTCATGGCGTCCCGGCGCGTCTGCAACATGGATATGCCCAAACTGATCCCCATAATTACTGATAGTGTCACAGATACATCCCTCATTAATCTGCATGTGATATACGTCATATAATAATTTCAGGCGCGGTGAACCAATCAGCCGGCAGATCTCGGCCCCTGTCTGTGTATATTTCAGAAAATTCCCCACATGGTCTGTCGTAACATTCAGCGCTTCCAAGTTCAGATTGATCCCCTCCTGTTCTGCCAGCCTTGCACATGCCAGCAGAGTATCATACATGGAACACAGCTTCACAGTGTCCGAGAGTTCATTGTAAGCATTCACTACCACGCCGCCTTCTCCCAGCGCATTGGAATGAATCGTAACACTTCCTGCATTAACCGCCTTCGCCGCCTCGATGGATCTCTTAAGTTCTTCCAGATACTTAGCCTTATGCCCAGGATCTACCAGAGAATAATCCGCGTCTCCGTTAAATCCGCTGATCTTAATGTCCGCAGCCACGGCCGCTTCCCGTGTCTCCGTTAAATCACGGATTCTCCAGTCCCAGAATTCCACTGCCTCAAATCCGTCATTTTTCGCTGCCCGGAATCTCTCTTTCCATTCCAGTTCCGTATATAAAGTATCAATACATGCACATTTTCCCAGACTCATCTTATTCTACCTCCGCAATCTTCACTGGTCTTCCTTCTTTGGCTGATTTAGTCGCCGCTGCCGCCATAAGAACCGGATACAATCCGTCCATACCTGTAACCGGCGTCTCCCTGTCATTCACTACGGCGTCAGCAAATGCCTGTATCTCCGATACAAACGCGCCCGTATAACGGTCCCACATTATGGAATATGTATTCGCATAGCTTGTATTCTCGGCATCGGAGACGATCACCGTATTCGGAGTGTCATTCTCATTGCGGACACAACCCTTAGAGCCAAATACCTCTACTCGCTGATCATATCCATAGACCGCCTTACGGCTGTTATCAATCATCCCGATTGCTCCGCCTGCAAATTTCAAAGTTACAACCGCCGTATCTACATCACCGGCCCTGCCAATCTCCGGATCTACGAGTACAGATCCCACAGCGTTCACTTCCACAACCTCATCGCCTGCAAGAAAACGAGCCATATCAAAATCATGTATCATCATATCATAGAAGATTCCGCCGGATACTTTCACATAATCAATGCATGGCGGTTCCGGATCCCTGGAACTGATCTTTATCATATGCACATCGCCGATCTTACCGGAACGAACCACATCGTATACCCCTCTGTGATTATGGTCAAACCGTCTGCAGAATCCGATCTGAAGCTTGACATTCGCCTCTTTAGCGGTATCAATGGCTTCATGAACCTTCTTCAGGTCATAATCTACAGGCTTCTCGCAGAATATATGCTTTCCTGCCTTTGCCGCTTCAATGATATATTTTGAGTGTGTGTCGGTGGATGAACAGATGATCACCGCTTCTATCTCCTTATCCTGAAGGATTTCCTCCGCATCCTTTGTTACTTTTGTAACACCGCATTTTCTGACAAATTCTTCCGTCTCCGCATTCATAAATGGGTCTGCCACGGTCTTAATCTCAACCTCTGGTACATACATAGATATATTTTTAATATGTACCTTCCCAATTCTTCCTGCTCCGATCACTCCTGCTTTCATGTTGATTTCCTCGCTTTCTGTTTGTTGTTTTTATAACACTTCTGTGCTTTTGTAACATCATTGTACCCCCGCAATTATAGTTTGTCAATTCTGTTTTTCATCTTCGTTACAATTGCACAGTTTGAGGGATGTCAATTTATGCATTATTACTTTCACACACGGATGTTCCAATTGCACATGCGGTTATCCTGTGATAAACTATGGATAGAGATTAGATGTTAAAAAAGCGAGGAAAAGACAATGAAGAAACGTCCAACATTACAGGCTGTTGCCGACAGGGCGGGCGTATCCCGCGGCACCGTGGACCGTGTGCTGAACAATCGCGCGAATGTCAGCGCTGAAGTATATGAAAAGGTTATCAATGCATTAGAAGAGACCGGTTATCTATCCCACAGAGAGATACACCTTAAGAATCTGCAAAAGAAAGCCGCTGAGCCTGACACGAGGCTTGGCATTCTCCTGCCCAACTGGACAGGACATTTTAAAACCGAGATCCTGCGTGGTATTGAAGCCGCACGCCGGGAATTAGAAGACCTCAATGTGGAGATCTTTGTTGAAGAATGCCAGACAGACATCCCAAAGGAATCTTTGGAACTGCTTGACCATATGCTTGAACAGGGCGCTCAGGGCATCGCGCTGTGCGCTCCCGATGTTCCCGCCGTCACAGAACGTATACTTGAATTGAACCGCCAAAATTTCCCTGTCATCACTTTCAATTCAGACCTTCCTAAGTGCCGGAAGCTCTGTTTCGTCGGCCAGGATTACCGGCAAAGCGGAAGGATCGCGGCAGAACTGCTCTGCAAGTGCATCCCCAGGGATGGCCATGTCCTGGCTGTGATCGGAAATCATGAATTCGAAGGACACCGCACCCGGCTGAATGGTTTCAGGGAACGGTTTGCCGAATTGAACTTTTCCGAATCACAGCTTAATGTCATCGAGTCCTATAACGATTACCAGATCACCTACCGCAAGGTACTGGATTACCTTAAGGAACATCCGGAGCTTGATGCCATCTACATGGCGAACCGAAGTGTATCCGGATGCACGGAGGCTGTAAAAGAAGCGAACCTCAAAGGCAAAGTGCGTGTGATCTGCCACGATCTTGCAAAGAGCACGAAGTTCCTTCTTAAGGATGGGAGCATTGATTTTACAATCACGCACAATCTCTTTCGCCAGGGCTATCTGCCGCTTATATTACTCCGGGACTATCTTATAAAGAATCAGCTGCCGGATCCCGAGAAGAGCCAGCCGCAGATCTCCATCATCTGTTCGCAGAATATCTGATATGGCGGAAGTTTTGTGATACAAATCATCAGGTTCTTTGCAAAACCGCTCCATCACAAGACTTCCGCCATTAAACTCCTTATATATCCAAAGTATCCAGTATACTCTCATACCCGGCTCTTGCTGCCAACTGCTTCATGCCGTCAATAATTTCTTCTCTGGTATAATCGTGCCGTAATAAGAATTCTTCCTCTTTTTCACTCAAATGTTGGTAGAAAAGGACCCCGGCGGCGACATCGTTCTTATTATTATAATCTATACCTGCAAGCAGGATGTTCTCCGCCTCATTTATATCGCCCTTATCTATCATGGCGAACAGATCCTCAGGAGTTTTCCCTGCTATCTCATATTTATTCCGGATCTCCTGCTCAACAGATACATACTGCTTCCCAAACATCAGTGAGAATAAGATCCTGACCACTTCCTTGATTAGTCTCATGATATAATCTTTTTCATATTCAAAATTCATCTCTTACATCTCCAGATTTAATTTTCTTTCTTCAACGTTCTTCCTGTTCCTCCCCAATGTAACGGATCACCTTCCTGTTTATTCTGATCAGGAAAAATACAGTCATGGAGACAGAAACGAGTTCAGCTATGGGAAATGCAAGCCATACATAGTTTATATTTCCCATTCTCGAGAGCAGATAAGCCACAGGCAAAAGCACCAGAAGCTGTCTTGCTATAGACACCAGCATGCTGTACACGCCATTTCCCAACGCCTGAAAAACAGAACCGGTTACGATACAAAATCCGGCAAAAAGGAAGCTCAGACTAATAATCCGCAGCGCCGGAACCCCGATTGCAAGCATGGTATCCGAGGCTTCAAACAACGCGAAAAGCCGGGCGGGAAATAACTGAAACACCAAAAGTCCCACCGTCATAATCCCCACCGCATAAGCAATGCTAAGCTTCATGGTCTTAATCAAACGCTCCCGCTTCCCTGCTCCATAATTATAAGCAATGATAGGCACCATACCGTTATTTAATCCGAAGACCGGCATAAATATAAAACTCTGCAGCTTAAAGTAAACGCCAAAGACAGCCGCTGCCGTGGAGGTAAACGCCATCAGAATCCGGTTCATTCCATAGGTCATGACAGAACCGATCGCCTGCATAATAATGGAAGGTATTCCCACCGCATAAATCTGCCCTATGATCGGAAGATTCGGCTTAAATCCCTTCATCACAAGGTGAATCTCCGTATTTTTCTTTTTATTTACCACAAAGGCAAGAACTGCCGCGATGATCTGTCCGGCAACGGTAGCTGCCGCAGCTCCCGCTACGCCCATTCTTGGGAAACCCAGATACCCAAAGATCAATACGGGATCCAGAATGATATTGATAATAGCGCCTGTACCCTGTGTAATCATGGTATAGAAGGTTTTTCCTGTTGACTGCAGAAGCCTTTCAAAAACAAACTGCCCATACATTCCAAAAGAAAAACAACATACCACGGTCAGATATTCCTTTCCATATGCCAGGATCTGCGCATCCTGCGTCTGCCCGGAGTAAAAAGGCCCTACGACAAAAAGACCGACCATCAAAAAGGCAAGGTAACTTGCCGCTGCCAGAAACACGGCGTTCGATGCAACTTCATCCGCTTTATGAAAATCTTTCTCTCCAAGCGACCTGGAAAGCAGCGCATTAATACCTACCCCGGTACCGGTCCCCAACGCAATCATCAGAGACTGCAGAGGGAACGCCAACGATACCGCCGTAAGGGCGTTCTCGTTAATCTTTGATACAAAAATACTGTCCACCACGTTGTAGAGCGCCTGCACCAGCATGGAAATCATCATGGGCAGCGACATGCTGATCAGAAGCCGATTCACCGGCATAACGCCCATCTTGTTTTCTTTTGCTATTTCTTCCGTATTCATAAACACCTAACCTTTTTTTCATCTTCAAAATTCATCCGTCATACCTCGTTTCTTACGTTGCCCCGATCATAATCTCATCTGCTGCCGCCGGGTCAAAATCTGCCAACGCTTCGTGATCCGTCAACGCCTTCACAATCCTCCACCCCTCCCGGCTGTTGACGGCGTTCGCCGGAATCGGACGGAATCCAAGATCCAGATAAATCTTGCACGCAAGCCAAGTTGTCGTCTGCGTCGGAATCTTCGCGTGTGTATAGCCAAGGCTTTGCATAAGCTTAAGTACATATGAGATCAAGGGCTTGGCAAGTCCTCTTCCCTGATACTCCCTGCGCACGGCAACCCAGTGGAGCCAACCGTCGCCTGACTTATCAATCCCCCTGATATCGTAGAATGCAGTTGCAGTCGCAACCTTCCTGCCGTTTGCATCTTCAACGAACACCATCCGGCCGGTCAGCTCATCTTCCCTGCCGCCGTAATATCTGTTCCACGCTTCTCCCCCCTGTTCACAGGACGCAAATTCCTTCGCAGACTTTTCGATATCGATCCAATAATCCCTGTCGCCCGGTCTGAAGAACACATACCGGTAACCATCCGGAAGCGGGAAAAACGGAAGATTCTCAAGATTCCGCTCCAGGATCAGTTCATAATATCTGATCCGTTCATCATGGTTGTCAAACTGCAATTCCATCTCCATATACCTCCATGTCCATTTTCTCCTTTATCTCATTATATCCGACGGCATGTTATAACTCAACCTGAGAATCTTTACCTTATCTTTCCTCATGCATCTCCACCAGAATAATATCTTCCCCAATCTTCCTGATACATTTGAAAGGGATGATATACTCCGAACCATCACAGAAAAACCCGCATAATTTCCCTGCCTTGGGAATTACCATCGCCTCGATACACCCGCTGCATTCATCTATGACCAGATCCACAATATACCCCAGCTTCTTACAGTCACAGGCGTTGATCACCTCTTTATTCTCCAGTTCACACAGTCTCATTCCTTCACCATCCTGACATCCGATGCCCTGCCGCTTTGGAAATATTTCTCTCCATCCGGATACGCCCAAACCCGCATATACTACTTATCCATAGTATATGCAAACTCGAAGATCTCGTGAAACAAGTGTTCATAAACGGCGGTAAATGGAATGCACTGTATCTAAAAAGACAGCCCATAAAGGCTGCCTTTATAATTTGTAGCTCCCCCAAAATGCCGGTTCCTGTATTTTGACTCCTAGCTATCGCTAGGTGGGTGTCCGCATCCGCTTTTCTGCCTTCCACTGCATAACTTGGAGGCCTGGCATATTACGGAGATATAAGAGTCCCGTTTAAAGTTTTGTAGGTTCAAAATTACAAGAGTATCGCACATCCCAGGTTTTCTAACACATATTATACTCTATTATCTCACGTTTTTCAACAAGAAATACATAAACCTTTTACAATCTCTTTCATTTTATCTGAGTCGCATTCCAGAGTATGTAATATCTTAGCATTCAAGATTTCTTCGATCGCATGCGGCATGGCAATTCCGGAAGTATCCTGCAGCTCCTTTAGCAATTCGAACTCATCTGCCGGCACATATTTCTCATCGATCGCAGTCATAACACTCTTCACGAACTTGTACGGGCTTGCGGTTGACGCGACGACACATTTCCTCTGATCTTCTGTTTTGCTTCGATACTGCCCGCACACATAAGATGCAACTGCCGTGTGTGTATCCATCACATAGCCTGTCTTCTCGCAGACTGCCCTGATCTGCCCTGCAGTCTCATCTTCCGAAGCATACCCCGCCGCAAAGTCGGCAAGCTTTGCCCTCATCTCTTCCGTGATCGTATAACTGCCGCTGCCGCTAAGCGCTTCCATCAGTTCCTTCGTCTTAACAGAATCCTCTCCGGCGATGAGATAGATCAGCCGCTCTAGGTTACTGGAGATCAGGATATCCATAGACGGCGACGAGGTTAATACAAACTCACGGTTCTTATCATATGTACCCGTCTGAAAGAAGTCGAATAATACTTTATTTTCATTGGAAGCACAGACAAGCTTTGCGATCGGCACTCCCATCTGCTTTGCATAGTATGCGGCGAGAATATTGCCGAAATTCCCGGTCGGAACCACTACGTTAATCTCTTCACCATCCGCAATCTCTTCATTCTCCAGGAGCTTGGCATAGGCATAGACATAGTACACAACCTGCGGCACCAGGCGCCCGATATTGATCGAATTCGCAGATGAGAACTGATATCCGCTTTGTGCCAGTTCTGCCGCAAATTCCTTATCTTCAAATATCGCCTTTACGCCGCTCTGTGCGTCGTCAAAGTTGCCATGGATCGCAACCACATCCACATTGTTGCCCTTCTGGGTCACCATCTGCAGTTCCTGTACCTTACTGACTCCATTCTTCGGATAGAACACGATGATCCTGGTTCCTTCCACATCAGCAAAGCCTGCCAGCGCCGCTTTTCCGGTATCACCGGATGTCGCAGTCAGGATCACGATCTTATTCTCCACATGATTCTTCTTCGCAGATGTTGTCATAAGATGCGGCAGGATCGACAACGCCATATCCTTGAATGCGATCGTAGCGCCGTGGAATAATTCCAGATAATAGATATCATCTACCTTCGCCAGCGGAGCAATCTCTTCTGTATCAAATTTCGGATCATATGCCTTAGCGATACAGTTCTTTAATTCACTCTCTGTAAAATCCGTCAGAAACTGCTTCATCACCGCATAGGCAGTCTCCTGATAGGACATGTTCTTCAGCT
>OFGR01001479.1_pt1 | contig 18584 bp, 22 predicted proteins | sample 1521811 | NCBI WGS metagenome assembly OFGR01 (sample SAMEA3504098, study PRJEB24116) | mouse gut metagenome | biome: mouse gut; feature: mouse-associated habitat; material: faeces | place: Denmark | collected 2011
AAGCGGTCGCGGCCCGCAGGGCCGCAGATTAAAGGTCGAGCCGCCGCGCGGCGGCGGCTTGGCCTGCCAGCCTCCCCGTGCACCACGCAATCTGCAAATTAAACCCCCCGGTATATGCGTCCACATCCAAAACCTCCCCCGCAAAATACAGTCCGGGCAGAATCTTGGACTCCATCGTGGAAGGATTGACCTCCTTCACTGTTACGCCGCCGGAGGTAACAATCGCCTCCGCCACTGGCCGGGGGCCGGTAATCTCCACCGGAAACGCTTTCAACAGCGCCAGCGCCCGCCGGCGCTGTTCCTTCGTAATATCATGTACCTTCTGATGGGGGTCGATTCCCGTCAGGTGGACAAAGGGCTCGATCAGTTTTCGGGGCAGGAGCTCATCCAGCGAATTGACAAAATCACTGTTGGCATGCCTGGAAAAATCGGAGAGCAGCCGTTTATCCAGGGCCGCCTCGTCCAGAGCGGGCTTCAGATCGATCTCCAGCCGATAGGCCTTCTTATCAAAATGCCGCATATGGGCCGAGGCTGACAGCACCATGGGGCCGCTGACCCCGAAGTGGGTGAAGAGCATTTCTCCGAAGTCGCTGTAGATCTTCTTCCCGTTCTCATAGACCCGCAGGGCCGCATTCTTCAAGCTGAGGCCCTGCAGGGAGGCGCACAAGTCCCCGGCGGCGCACAGCGGCACCAGAGAGCCCCTGGGCTCCTGGACGGAGTGGCCGGCCTGTTCCGCCAGGAGATAGCCGTCCCCCGTACTGCCGGTCAGCGGGTAGCTGACGCCGCCGGCGGCAACAATCACCCGGCCTGCCTCATACACGCCCTTCTCCCCTTCTACGCCCTGCAGGACGCCGCTGCGGATCATCAGGGCCTTTGCCCTGTCCCGGCAGATGGAAACATGCAGCTTCTTCAGCCGCCGCTCCAGCGCGCCGCTGACGTCAAAGGCCCGGTCTGAAACCGGAAATACCCGGTTCCCCCGCTCCGTCTTCAGCGGCACGCCCAGCTCCTCAAAAAAAGCCATGACGTCCGCGCTGGTGAACTGGCTGTATGCGCTGTAAAGGAATCTGCCGTTATGGGGCACGCTGCGCAGGAACTCCTCCTCATCGCAGTTGTTAGTCAGGTTGCACCGGCCCTTGCCGGTGATATTCAGCTTTTTGCCCAGCCGCTCATTGGGCTCCAGCAGGCGGACGGAAGCCCCTTCCTCCGCCGCGGACACCGCAGCCATCATCCCCGCCGGGCCGCCGCCGATGACGATCACATCAGGTTTCATCACTGTACCCAAATACCCCGTATTCGTCCCAGATACCTTCCAGGCGGTTGAAAATCTGGGAAATATCCGCGTCCTTCCGGTGGCCCGCCGCCACGATCAGGGCGTTGAGCAGGCTGAAGGGAGCCACCAGGGAGTCCACAAAGGAGATCATGTCGCTCCTGGCCAGCAGCACGGCGGAGGCCATGGGATACAGCGGCGAGACGTCGCTGTCCGTCACGGCCACCACGTCCGCCCCCCTGTCGTGGGCAAACTGGACTCCCTTCACCGTGGCCTTGGAATACCGGGGAAAGCTGATGCCCACCAGTACGTCCCCGGGGCCGATCCGCAGGATGCTCTCCAGAATGTCCCCGGCGCTGTTGCTAGTGACCAGCGTTACGTTCTCAAAAATCAGGTGGAAATAGAAATGGAGGTATCCCGCCAGGAAAGAGCTGGAGCGCACGCCCAGGATATAGATATGCCGGGCGGCGATCAGCTTGTCCACCACCCTGTTGAACACCTGCCGGTCGACCTCCTCGATCGCGATCCGGATCTTCTCCATATCCATCTGCAAAACGGAGGCCACCACATCGGAGCTGAACAGCCGGTCGTTGGAGGTCCGGATGCGCTGAATGGAGGTCAGCTTGCCGCGGATCATCTCCTGGAGGGCCTTCTGCATGGCGGGATAGCCGTCGTAGCCCAGCAGGGCTGCGAAGCGCACCACCGTGGACTCGCTGACCCCGGCCAGCTCGCCCAGCCTGCTGGCGGTCATAAAGGCGGCCTTGTCATAATCGGAGAGCATATAGGCGGCAATCCGCTTCTGCCCCTTGGAAAAGCGGGGCATGTTCTCCTGGATCGTATGTAAGATGTCCTTTTTCATCGCTTTCTCCAGATATTCCGTATTTTCCGAACCAATGCGGGGCGCTACCGCAGCAGCGCCTCCCGCTCCTCCGGCGTAAGGCGGCGCCACTGTCCCCGGGGCAGGTCCCCCAGGCGCAGGCTCCCCTCCCGCACCCGGACCAGCCGCTCCACCCGCAGTCCCACCAGGGCGCACATCCGACGCACCTGCCGGTTCAGCCCCTGCCGGATGGTAACGGACAGCGTCAGCCGGCTCCCCCGGGCCTCCACAATGGAAACCCGGGCGGGCGAGATCGGCGTGCCGTCCTCCAGGGCCGCAAGGGCCGCCAAGCGGTCCCGGCAGCCCGCCAGGTCGCCGGAGACGGTGACATGGTACTCCTTCTCCATCCCATGGCTGGGATGGGCCAGACGCTGGGCGAAGGCCCCGTCGCTGGTCAGCAGCAGCAGCCCCTCGGAGTCCATGTCCAGCCGCCCCACCGGGTACGCCCGCCCGCCGCAGCCGGACACCAGTCCGGCCACCGTGGGCCTTCCCTTCTCATCGGACAGGGTGGTTACCACCCCCCGGGGCTTGTGGAGCATGATATAGATCTTCTCCGGCGGCAGGGCCAGAGGCCGGCCGTCCAGAGTGATCCGGTCCGTTTCCGGGTCCGCCTGATCCCCCAATGAGGCGGGGCGGCCGTTGACGAACACCCGCCCGTTCCGCAAAAATTCCTCCGCCTGACGGCGGGAACACACGCCGGCGGCGGAGATAATCTTCTGTAACCGATCCATGGCGCTGTTCCTCTCCTTTCCGCCGCTTCTATGAATATAAAACGGTGTTCAACGCCTGTGAACACAACTTCTAAAACGCCTTGTTCCACCATGGGGCCGCAGAGGGAATCTCCCTCCTCGCCGAGGGCGCGGCGGCCATCAGATCCACCTTGGCCACTTCCTCCCCCTCCAGATAGGCGCACACCTCCCCGATGACCTGCCCCGGCACCACCGGCGCAGAGACGGACAGGGGCACCCGGGCCACCACCGTCAGCTGCTCATCGTCCGTAATGGGATAGCGCAGGTCCTCCGCCGCCGCCAGAGGCACGGTCACCGCCGTCCCTTCCCGCACCAGGGTGGAGGCCAGCACCCGCCCTGCGGGAGCCGCCGTCTCCATGTGGTAGTTGGCGAAGCCGTAGTCCAGCAGGGCCATGTGGTCGTTCCAGTCGTTGCCGTCGTTGAGGGTGGCGCACACCAGGGTCATGCCGTCCCGGACGGCGGCGGACACCAGGGTCCGGCCCGCCGCCTTGGTAAAGCCGGTCTTGACGCCGATACAGCCCTCGCACATGCGCAGCAGCTTGTTGTGGTTCGCCAGATAGCGGTCCCCGATGGTGATGGACGCGGTGGAAACAATCCGGCGGAAGTCCTGATTTTGCAGGGCGTAGGCCGCCAGGGCCGCCATATCCCCCGCGCTGGAGTAGTGACCCTCGGCGTCCAGGCCGTTGGGATTGACGAAGTGGGTGTGGGTCAGGCCCAGATGGCGGGCCGTCTCGTTCATCAGATCCACGAACGCCTCCACGCTCCCCGACACGCAGTGCGCCACCGCCAGGGCGGCGTCGTTGCCGCTGGCCAGCATCAGTCCGTAGAGCAGCTCCTCCAGGCGCAGCACGTCCCCGGGCTTGAGGTACATGGAGGAGCCCTCCGCCATGTCCTGGGCGGTAACGGTGTATTCCCGCGTCTTGTCCCCGTGCTCCAGGGCCGTTATGGCGGTCATGATCTTGGTGATGCTGGCGATCAGCCGCTCCTGACCGGCGTTCTGCTCATAGAGCACCCGTCCGCTGCTCTGCTCAATAAGCGCCGCCGAGGCGGCGGAAGTCTCCACCGCCCCCGCCGGGCCGGCCAGCAGCCCCGCCGTCAAAACCGCGCATACAATTCTCTGTCCCAGTCTGCCCGTTCCCATATCCTACCTCCGGTGTCTTTGGATAGGGATAGTATGTCACAGCCGGGCCGGAAGCAAACGAAAAAAATCTTTCCTGTTTTTTCGCGAAAAATCAGCGTCCCTCTGCGGGAAGCTCCACCTCGGCGCCGATGTCGGCTTCCGCCTCCTCCGCCGCTTTTTTCTTATCCTGCTGCTTTTCAATAAAGCCGGTCACCTTATCGATCACGTCCGGAGCCATTTCAATCACCCGATCCACCGTGTTCATCGGCGGCGCGGCCACGGGTATTACCCGGGTAAAGCCGTCCTTCACGACAAGGAAGGCCACCGGGTCGATGTGGACGCCCATGCCCAGACCGCTGCCCAGGCTGCCGTCGGGGTTGTCGGGCTGCTTCTTGCCGAAAACGGCACCTCCGCCGCCCATACCCATGCTCACCCGGGAAATGGGGATCAGGGTCACGCCGTCGGGGGTGTGGATAGGCTGGCCTATGATGCTGTTGGTATCCGCCAGCTCCCGCAGCTTCGCCATGCTCTCCTGCATCAGATCGCCGATGGGGTTGTTCTTATCCATGTCCATATACTCCTTTCGCAGGCCGGTCAGACGGCCTCATGCTCCGAATTCTCTTCATTCGCCGTTTGATCCGGCTTCCCATCCGCCTCCTTCGGCGGCGGGGAGGCCAGTTTCCGGAAGCCCAAGAACCATTTCAGCAGGCTCCCGCCCGCCCGCAGGGCGATCCATACCAGACTTCCCGGCCGCAGAGACACGCCCACATCGGCGATCACATCCGCCTCCCGGACGGAAAAGTCCAGAAAGAGCCGGATATCCTGCTCCTTGATCCAGACGGCCCGCTCCAGAAGCGGCAAAGCGCCGTGCAGCGCGGCCTCCAGCTGTCCGTACAGCAGAGCCGTATCCGCCGGGTCCCGGCCCGCCACCAGTACATGGACCTTCAATGGCTGGACGCGGATGCTCCGCCCCGTCCTCCGCAGAGCCCGGCCCAGGATGGGGGGCAGCTTTTCCAGGGTGTAGAGAATCTGCTCCCTGTTGATCCCGGCCTTCTTTTTGGCGGGTTTTTCCTTTTTCTCTTTTTTCTTGGATGGTTTCTTTTTTTTCTTGGTTTTCTCCTTTTTAGAGGAGGACTTTTCTTCCTTCTCCGGCGCGGGGAATATCTGCCGCCTCACCGGTCCATACCGAACCCAGAGCTGCGGCGCGCCATCCTCATAGGAAAAGCGGAGCTTCACCGGGACCGTCAGGAGCGCCGCCAGCAGCAGCGCAAGGGCCAGCAGAATCCCCAGTATGATTCTTCCCGCCAAGGCGCGTCCCCCCTTTCCCGCCGTCCATGTCCGTCCGTTATTCCTCCGCCGGCTCCGAGTGGTCCTCCAGACTCATCTGATCGCCCTCCGCCATCCCCGGCAGCGGCGGCAGCTCCTCCAGCGAGGAGATATGAAAGGCCCGGAGAAACCCCTGGGTGGTGCGGTACAGCCGGGGCCGGCCCGGGGCCGACAGGCGACCGCACTCCTCAATAAGCCCCCGGTCCAGCAGCAGCCCCATGGTATAGGCGCTGTCCACCCCCCGGATCTGGTCCACCTGGGCCCGGGTCACCGGCTGGTAGTAGGCCGCGATGGCCAGCACCTCCAGGGCCGGCTGGCTGAGCTTGGCGGTCTTTCGTATCTCAAAGGCCCGGCGGATGATCTCCGCGTACTCCGGCGCGGAGCAGAGCTGATAGCTGTCCTCCATCCGGATGAGGCGGATGCCCCGGCGTTCAAAGGCGTAGTAATCTCCCAGCCGCTGCAGGGCTTCCTCCGCCCGGGGACGGTCCGTATTCAGAGCCATGCAGATGCGGCTGATATGTACCGGCTCTCCGGAGGCGAAAAGGACGCTCTCCGCGGCAATTTGCATTTCCTTGTTATCCAATGGCTCTCCCGTCCTACCTTATACAAATAGAATGCTTACAGCTGAAGGGCGTCGATATCCACGCCGGTGGCAGTGACGGTGCAGTCCCGCTCGCCGCCGGAGAGTATGACAATTCTGGCCCGGCACAGCTCCAGGATCGCCAGAAAGGTCGCCACCACCTCGCTGCGGCTGCGGCTGCCCCGGAAGAGGAGGCGGAAGCTGGTGATGCCCCGGCGCAGCCGGTCCATGATCTCCGCCGCCTTGCCCGCCACAGGGTAGGGCTCCTGGCGGACGATCTCGTCAAAGTTGCTCAGAGGGGGCGGGAGCCTCCGCTCCTCCCGGCTCGCAATCTCCCCCAGGGCCTCCAGGAGATCCGACGGTCTGTGGCTGTACTCGTAGAGCCTCCCCTGCTCCATGGGCTCCGGCCCGCGGCACAGGATGTCCCGGCCAAACTCCCCCATGGGGCCCAGGATGGCGGAGACGTGCTTGATTCTGGCGTAGTTCTCGGTGCTGCGCCGCTCCTCCAGGGACCGGATCAGCTCCTCCATCTCGCTCTGGGCCTCCTCGTCCTCCAGGGACAGGAGCATCCTGGTCTTGATGAACATCAGCTGGGCGGCCATGGTGATAAACTCGCTGGCCACCTCCAGATCCATCTGCTGGCGCAGCTCCAGGTAGGCCAGATACTGCTCCAGAATGAGGGCGATGGGGATATCCTGTATCTCAATCCTGTTCTTGCCCAGCAGGTAGAGGATCAGATCCAGAGGACCCTCGAAGTCCTCCATGCCCTCCCTGCTGTGCACCACGTGCTCCAATTTATAGACAGGCGCGTCCATCCGGTCACCTCAATGCGCAAAAAATAGTCCCACCATCCACTGAAAGACCGCGGCAATGGCGTTGGAGAGAAAGCTCCCCCCCAGATCCAGCCAGATCAGCGCCATCAGCAGCAGCATCCCGTACCGCTCATAGCGCATGAGGACATAGTAGGCCCGGTCCGGCAGCAGGGCGAAGAGCACCTTGGACCCGTCCAGGGGCGGAATGGGGATCAGGTTGAACAGCCCCAGGCCCACGCTCAGCATTGCCGTGGACAGCAGGAAGTAGAACAGCCACGCCAGCACCGGCCCCACGGCGGCCATGCGGAAGATCAGCGACGCCAGAAACAGCGCCCCCAGGGCCAGCAGGAAATTGGACGCCGGCCCGGCCAGGGCGGTGACAGCCATGCCGGCCCTGGGATGCTTGAAATAGCGCATATCCACGGGCACCGGCTTGGCCCAGCCGAAGCCGCACAGAAGCATGGAGGCCAGCCCCAGCCAGTCGATGTGGTGGAGGGGGTTGAGACTCAGCCGGCGCATCCGCTTGGCCGTGGGGTCCCCCAGGGCATAGGCCGCCAGGCCGTGGCTGGTCTCATGGACGGTCAGGCACAGCAGCACCCCCAGCACCCGCTGGAGAGCGGAGAGCAAACCCTGCCAGTCAAACTGCTCCCATATGGTCTGTAGATATCCCTGCATGAACGTCTCCTCGCGGCCAGCTTTGCGCATTTTTTGTTAGTATAGCAGATTTTCCCACCGATTACAAGCGTCTCCGCGCTTCTTCCCGGAAATCTATTTGCCCAAAGATCCCGTCCGGTCCAGCAGCGGGGCCTCTCCCTGCGCCCTGCGCCCCGCAGGCGAGAAGGGGCACCGCTTCCCGATGCACTGATTGTTCTGCCCGCAGCGGGTGCACACCGGCTCCCGCCGGACCATCTCCACGCCCCAGGTCTCCCGGGCAAAGTCGACGGCCTCCAGGATGGAGAGATAGGAGTCCCGCTTGCAGCAGCGCGGCCCGCCGACGGTTCCTATCTGTTCCAGCGCTTTTGCGGTCATTAAATTCGAAAGGCCGAAGGGCTTTTCAGACAGAGGGGTGGATTTTGAAATAATGGATACAAATATGCCGGCGCTGATGCCTGCACCGCAGGCACCCCAGAATCCGCAGGTTCCGCCTGGAACGCTTTTTCCCCTGCGCATCATTTCAAGCAGTGCCGGCTGCAGGTCAAGGTCTCCGCCGGCATTTTTATATGCCGTCAGCAGGGCAGAGCCGGTCATGACGTGATGCTCCGGCCCGTGCATATGGCAGAATGGCTGGGACATCAGCTTCCGGATGATTTCAGCCGGATTTTTTGAGGATTCGTTTAAACAAAGCAGGGTAACGGCATCCAGGCCTTCCATATGGCATTCATTGCATACAAAATGTCCATTTATGCATCTGGTTTTGCTGTTTTCTTTTTTGTGGCATATGGCACATTCCATCAGTTCATCTGTTTCCAGATATGCAAGCGGTGCCTTGCATATGCAGCATTCTTCTTTCATGGCTTCCTTTCTTCTGGCCTGTGCTCAGGCAGGCGCAAAGCGGATGGCAGATTCTTTTGCAATCATGCGGGATTCCAGTTCGTACATACGCGGCTTCGTGCCGTCGTTTATCTGGTCCGGCAGGATTTCCACAAACCTTTTTCCGATTTCATCCAGAGGCTGTGCCAGGGCGGTCAGCTTGGGGCTGAATATTAACATAAAAATATTTTATTCCAGACGTTTATACTTGTCAAGAATGAAAAGAGGCAGTGGGATTTCCCAAATGAAATCCGGCTGCTTCTTTTTGTGCTGTTTGTATCGGGCTGTGCTGGTTTCCAGAAAGAGGCCCGCAGGAGAATTTTGGAGAGAGCATGTTTAGGAGGGCTGCAGCAGGCAGTAATAGCGGGGAAAAATGTACAATAAAACATGTATTGAGGTATAAAACAGCTTGTGGTAATATGGATTTTATATAATGCGAAAGGAATGACAAATCAATGAAAATCGAAACATGCAAAAAAGACTCCTTTACGGTAATTGGAAAAGAGGGAGCATCAACAGACGGAGCAGGTTTTATTCAAAAGCTATGGGACGATGCAAATTCCCATTTTGGAGAAATACAGCATTTGGCAAAGAAAGACGAAAACGGAAATATAATCGGAATATGGGGCGCGATGTCTGACTATTCCCGTTCTTTCCAGCCCTGGGAAGACTTTAAGCAGGGGCTTTATCTTGCGGGAGCAGAATGCAGGGATGATGCGAAGGCTCCTGACGGCTGGACAAAATGGGTGATTCCCGGCTATGAGTATCTATATGTGGAACGTGAAAATGACAGTGTTTTTCCGAAGGTACTGCAATATCTGGAAGATAACCATATTGCTCTGGCTGGGGCAGTCCATGATTTTATATGTCCCCAGACCGGGAAAGAATATATGTTTTTCCCGATTAAGAAGCTGTAGAAAATGGCAATGGACAGGGAGATTTTATGAGCAAAAAAGAGATAACAGCAAAAGAAGACTTAATGTCTGTAATCAGTTTATTCGAAAGTGCAGGCATAACATATTGGATTGATGGCGGGTGGGGTGTTGATATACTGGCAGGTAAACAGACACGAAATCATAGAGATATTGATGTAAATTATGATGCACAGCAGACAGAAAAATTGTTATGCATGCTTTTGGACTGTGGATATAAAATAGACACAGACTGGAGGCCTGTCAGAATAGAACTGTATAGTGAAAAATATGGATATTTAGATATTCACCCATTCATTTTAAATGAAGATGGAACTTCAAAGCAGGCAGATTTGGAAGGGGGATTCTATGAATTTGAAAGAGATTTCTTTGGCAATGCTTCTTTTGAAGGAAGGATAATTCCGTGTATATCTATAAAAGGACAGAAAATATTTCATTCTGGTTATGAATTAAGAGAGAAAGACAGACACGATATTGCAATTCTGGAAGCAATCTCAGGCTGATTTATAAGCTGGTTTGCTGTTATTCACACAGGGCTTTGCTGTCACGGAGTAAAACATAACGGTTTGGCTGGAACAGGCGCGTGATTCATTTTGATTGATTTTTCCAGGCAGAACCATTATAATAAAAAAGCCCTGTCACAGGAAATGCAGATTTTCGGACATGGCATAAAATAGGAGGAATTTATGCAGGGGGTTTTCACAATTGCACATCCTGCATGATACAGGGAGAACAGCAGATGAATTACAGATTTTTAATCCAATACGATGGAAGCCGCTACAGCGGCTGGCAGAAGCAGGGAAATACACAAAAGACGATCCAGGGAAAAATAGAATCCGTTCTGGAAAAGATGACAGGCACACCGGTGGAACTGCAGGCATCCGGGCGTACCGATGCCGGCGTGCACGCATATGGACAGGTTGCCAATGCGCATTTTAAGACAGAATTATCGTTCGAAGAAATCCGGGATTACTTAAACCGTTACCTGCCGGAAGACATAGCGGTGCTTGAGGTTGTTTCCGCTCATCCAAGATTCCACAGCCGCCTGAATGCATCCGCCAAAACGTACCGCTACCGCATCCGCACCAGTCCGGTCAAAGATGTGTTTTCCAGAAAATATGCCTGCAGCATGGCAGGGCCTTTTGATGCGGACAGGATGCGCAGGGCAGCGGCACTTTTAACCGGCACGCATGATTTTACATCTTTTTGCGGAAACCGTAGAATGAAAAAATCAGCAGTACGCACGATTTATGATATCCATATCGAAGAAACGAAGGACGAGCTGGTGATGTGGTTTACCGGGGACGGCTTTTTGCAGAACATGGTCAGAATACTTGCAGGGACGCTGGCAGAAACCGGGCTTGGAAAGCGCACGCCGGAAAGCATGACGGATATTCTGGAAGCAAAAAACAGGGATGCGGCAGGAATTACCATGCCGGCACACGGGCTTGCACTGATGCAGGCCGATTATGAGAAAAAAATATGAAAGAAAAATGGTTTGTGTCAGCAAAGAAGGCTGATTTTCAGGCAATCGGACAGCGGTTCGGGATTGACCAGGTGACAGCCAGAATTATCATTAACCGGGGGATAACCGGGGAAGAAGCAATTGCTGCATATCTGTCCTGCTCCCGGCAGCAGCTGCATGACCCGCACCTTTTAAAGGATGCGGAAAAAGGTGCAGCCATTCTTGCCCGGAAAATCCGGGAAGGGAAAAAGATACGGATTATCGGTGATTATGATATCGACGGCGTCAATGCTTCTTATATCCTGACCGCGGGTCTGCGCGCCTGCGGGGCCCCGGCTGACCCGGTTATTCCTGACCGCGTGCATGACGGGTACGGAATCAATGAAAGAATCATTGCGAAGGCCGCAGAAGACGGCGTGGACACCATCCTGACCTGTGACAACGGCATTTCCGCGTATTCGGAAATTGAGTTTGCGAAACGCCTGGGGCTGACTGTGATTGTGACCGACCACCATGAGGTGCCGTTTACGGTCAGTGATACAGGGGAAAAGGCTTACCGGATTCCGCCGGCAGATGCGGTTATCAATCCGAAGCAGGAAGACTGCGGCTATCCATACCCGGGACTGTGCGGAGCGGCAGTTGCATGGAAATTTATCCAGGTCTTATATGAACAGATGGGAATCGAGACAGAGCGCAGCTTCGATATGATTGCACATGTGGCGTTTGCAACGGTCGGGGATGTCATGGAGCTGACCGGGGAAAACCGCACGCTTGTCAGGCTTGGGCTGGATGCAATTCGAAAAACAGACAATCCAGGGCTGCTTGCGCTTATCCGCCAGAACAAGCTGGAACAGGAAAAAATCAAGTCCTGGCATTTTGGCTTCGTGCTTGGCCCCTGCATCAATGCAAGCGGCAGGCTCGATACGGCAAGACGCTCCCTGCAGCTGCTGTTAGAGCCGTCCCTGGAACAGGCGTCCGTTCTGGCAAAGGAGCTCGTGGAGTTAAATGACAGGCGCAAAGGGCTAACGCTGCAGGGCATTGAGCAGGCCCGCAGCATTATAGAAGAACAGGGCATTTACAAAGACAGCGTAATGGTTGTGTATCTGCCTCAGTGCCATGAAAGCCTGGCCGGGATTATTGCGGGCAGAATCCGTGAGATTTACCATAAGCCGGTCTTTGTGCTGACCGATGCCGAAGACGGCGGCGTAAAGGGCTCCGGCCGTTCGATTGAAGCCTATTCCATGTATGAGGAAATGTCAAGATGCGCACCGCTTATGACCAAATTCGGCGGGCATCCGATGGCAGCCGGGCTTTCCATGAAGCGCGAAAATGCGCAGCGCTTCCGTCAGGAGCTGAATGCATGTGCCAGCCTGACAGAAGAAGATTTTATAGAAAAAATACATATCGATGTGCCGATGCCGCTGTCTTATATCAGTGCGCGGCTGATTCGGGAGTTAGAATGCCTTGAGCCGTTCGGGAAAGGAAATGAGAAGCCGGTATTTGCAGTCCGTGACCTGCATCCGGTGCGGGCAAATATTGTGGGCAGGAATAAAAATGTGCTAAAGCTTTCCGTGGAAGACGGCGCAGGCGGCCTGATGGATGCCGTATACTTTGGTGATATCGATGCGTTTTTGGAGTTTCTGCGTGAAAAATTCTCAGAAAGTGCAGTAAAAGCACTGATGCGCGGCGCGCCGCAGGATATCCGGTTTTCCGTGACATATGACCCGTCCATCGATGCCTATATGGGAAGGGAGCGCGTCCAGATTATTATCCGGCATTACTGCTAGAGCGTGTTTGAAAAATCATTTCCGCAATCTGCACTCCCCACTTTGCGGAAAATTTATCTCCAATTTATGAGGCATAGCGGGCTGTGCTGATAAAATCTGGCTGCCGCACGAAGAAAAACAGATACAGGATATGGTGAAGAAATCAGCCATATCCTGTATTATTTTTCTTAATGCGGCAGCCCCTTTTTGTACTTTTATCTGTGTCAGGCTATAAAACCTGAGTTCCAGGCAAAAATAGCACAGGCTGTTTTTCGTTACATGGTTTATTCAGCTGCTGTGGCATCTGCTGCTGATTTTGCTTCATCTGGAACGGTAAAATCTTCCGCAGCATTGTAATTCGAACAGTTCATAACCATTTTCATTTTCGGAATGCTCATAGATAAGCCTTCTGCCTGGTCTGCCATAGATTCTACTACGGTCTTAATCAGGGCATCCATGACGGAAGTCATGTCCATTTCATATTTTACCGGATAGAAGCTTTCTGCATCAATCCATAAATCAATGGTAATATCCCCAAGGTCTGTCATCATGCTTTCCAGCTGGCTGGAATCTACGCTGAGGGAGCTCTGGAAGGAATCCAGCGCGCCGGTAGAAAGCAGGGTTTCTTTGACATCATCCCCGGTCATGGTAGCGGTATATTTGTAAGCGTCAGCCCCGTCAACCTGTTCTTTTCCGGCAGCTTCGTAAGTATAAGCATCGGAAAGGTATTCGTTCATGCTGCTGGCAGCGTCATACTGCGCGAGTGCATCCATTGCAACAGACTGTGACTGCCATGCAGTGCCGTCTGTCATATACATTGTGCAGGTGCCGTCTTCGCCGGTTTCGGCATAAACAGTCAGAGATGTAGAACCGTTTTCGCCAGCATCCACGGTTGTATCAGCTTTAAAACGCATCGGGTTATAAAAACAGGACATATCCACGGTGGTAACGGTCTGCATAGACTGTGATTCCCCGTTTGCGGCTAAGTCCATATCCATTTCCATGACCATTTTTGCGTTCATGCTGGAAACGTCACCCATTTTTTCTTTTGCAGAAGCAAGCGCATCGACATCTTTTTCATCGTCTGCAGGTGCTTCTTCCTGCTTGTCACCGCTGTCTCCTGCATCCTGTTGCGTGGATGAAGACGGTTTATTGGCGTCGTCGTTGCCGGCATCTGCGCTTCCACAGGCTGTAACAGATACAGACAGGGCAGCTGCTAAAAATAATGCCAGAAATTTGTTTCTCTTTTTCATCGGTTACTTCCTCCCTAAATTGGTATGTAGCTTTAGATACCTGTATATAGTATAACGTTTTGGGGGATTTGTCAAACGGATTCCTGATTTTCATAACGGGATATAAGGCGTTTGGGATTGCGGAAATGCTGCAGCGGCCGCATGGTTTGGGAATGGGAAGGAGATGGGTGCCCGACACCGGAGCACGGCAGGCATCCATCCCTGTTTTGTGCATGGCAATAGACCGTTCGCAGCGAGAGTTCTGCTGCATAATCTGTCTGGTTTGCGGAACATGCAGGTTTTTTAATCTGCCATTTCCAGGCATAAAATATCCCCCACGCCGCAGTTTAAATACAGGCAGATTTTTTCCAGCACATCAAAGCTGATCCGCGTTGTCCGGTTGTGGTTTAAATTCCGCAGCGTGGATGTAGAAATTCCGGTATCTTTGGCCAGCTGGTTCTGGGAAACCCCTCTGCTGTCCAGCATCTGGTCTAATGTCACTTTCATATAAAGCCTCCTGAATCTGTTTTTAGGGAAAGTCTGCCCGGAATGAAGCAGAAATATGCGCAATGGTTCAGATAACTTTACGGCTATATGCAAAGGGAGTGGAAAACCGGGCGTATCAGGGAAAAGCATGCTGATACGCCCGGTTTTTCTGTTTCTCGTTTTTCCATATAATGGGAAAACGTTTTCCAAAATTTTCCAAAAAAAGTAAGAATCAAATCAGATAATTGCAGTTGCAATTGCAAGCTCCGGCTGTGTCGTGTCCACTCTGGTGTACTGAAGCGTTACGTCCTGGTCTGATTCAATCATCATGGCATAAGGAACGCCTCTTGGAATGGATGCGCCGTCTGCGTTTTTGAGCCTGTCCAGACGGATATGGCTGGTGCGCTCAGCATCAACGGTCACCGAAAAACCCGCCATTTTCGGGCGGTCTTCAAAGAAAAGCGTGAGATTTACCGTAGCCGGGGATGCATTTGTGTTTAAGACACAGACAGCCTCGTGGCTGACATATGCGCCGTTGTCCGTTTCCGGCCAGTAGCAGTCAGGGATGTATTTTGTCATGCAATGACCTCCTTTCAATGATATTCTGATACGTGTTTCATTATATACATGGCAGGGCAGTATTTCAACAAAAAAATATTTATCAGCAATTGTTACAAAATTGACGTGTCAATATTGTATAAAAATGATATTTACTTTTGACATAAATCTGTGATAATATACAAACACAAACGGGAAAACGTTTTCCCAATTCTCACACTCATTTTAGTATGGAATATGTATATGATTGATGATATGCTATAATTTACTACTAAAAATGATAAGGAGAAGAATAATGCTTGAAAAATTAAGAGAAAAAAATCCATCACTGGACATTCTGCCGGTGGAAGCACCAGAGTTTGGCGTTTATGGGATGGTGCATGAAGGAGTTGCAGTCCCGCAAATGAAAGCTTTTGTACAGGCACATGGAACGCAGGATGCGGAAGAATTATACATACCATGTGAAGATAAGCTGATGGAGATGGAGGAGAGCCGGGTTTTCAAGGAAAACCTGTTTGGCCAGGTAAACTGCCAGATTGGATATTATCATGGAAGGGCGGTAAAGCTGAATGCGGTTGAATACCACAAATGCAGCGAGGTGCTTGTCCTGTTTGAGCCGGCCGTGCTCGTGCTTGGTTCTGTATGGGAAATTAAAAATCATAAGCTGGATTCTTCCGTGATGAAGCTGTTCTATGTACCGGCAGACACCTGCGTGGAACTGTATGCAACAACGCTCCATTTTTCGCCGCTGATGGCGACAGGCAGAGGGGTCAGCCAGGTCGTAGCCCAGGCAGCGGGGACGAATACACCGCTGGTAACAAAGCGTGAGGAGCGCATACAGACAGACCGGTATCTTCTGGAACGCAACAAATGGGTCCTGGCGCACGGGGAGTATGTAAAATCCCTTGGTGAAGGTGCTTATGAGGGCATTATTGGAGACAACATCACCCTGTCCCCGTTAGATTAAAGGACAGGGGGTGGCAAGATGAGTGTGAGTATCAAAGAAGTGGCGAGCCGTGCAGGTGTCAGCATATCCACCGTTTCCAGAGTGATTAACGGTTCGAAAAAGGTCAGCCCGCTTCTGAAAGTAAAAGTAGAACGGGCGATTTCAGAAACGAATTATTCTACGAACAGCATTGCCCGGGGACTGAAAATTTCCAAGACAAAAAATATCGCAGTCATTATAACGGCTATTTCCAGAACGTTTTTTACGGATGTGCTGGAAGGAATCAGTAAAGAGGCGGAGGAACATGGCTATTCGGTCGTGATTGCGGAAACATATGACAGCATCGAAAAAGAAATGTATCTGGTAGATTATTTTGTGTCCCAGTGGGTGGACGGGATTATCCTTGCATCCAGTGCTTATGGGAACGGGCTGAAGGTCCGCAAATATCTGGAAGGGCTGGACAAGCTGGATAAAAAGGGAGCCAGAATACCGGTGATTACCCTGGAATACCCGATTAATAACAAAAACGTCGATGCAGTAGCGATAGACAACGAACAGGCAGCTTATGAAGCAGTGACCTATCTGATCCGCCAGATACACTGCAAAAACATTTTACATATATGCATTCCCTTTGAACATTACCTTGGACAGGAACGGATGGCGGGCTTTAAACGCGCACTGGAAGAAAACGGGCTTCCGTTCGTGCAGGAAAATGTAGTGGAGTGCGACTATACTTCTTATTCCGGCTATAAAGCAGTCAAAAAGATTGCGGGACAGAGACGGGATTTTGACGGAATTTTCTGTGATAACGACCAGATGGCGGTCGGGGTATTAAAAGCATGTGAGGAGCTGCATATCCGCATTCCGGAAGACGTGGCCATTATGGGAAATGACGATGTGTTTGTCGCATCGGTTGTTTCTCCAAGCTTATCGTCTATCCATGTGCCAAAGTACGAAATGGGAGCGCTGGCAATGAAGCGCCTGGTGGAAGTGCTGTCAGCGATTGAGGAAGGAAAAAAATATCCGAAGCGCAAAGTGCTTTTGCTGCAGCATCAGATTATTGAACGGGAGAGCACGGTGAAGGACAACCGGGAGAGCCTGAAATACCTGTTCTGGTAACAGCATTTTATACGCCTTATTTATAATAGGAAGAAAAACCGTCAGAAAACATCTGCCAGCAGCCGCGAAACAGAATGAAATTCCGGCATTGCGTAAATCTGCGCATCGGGGATTTTCATAAATAACAAATACGAGGAGGTTTGAAAATGAGCAGTATCGAGAAAAACTATGAGATTGCAAAAGAAATGTATGCGCAGAAGGGCGTAGATACGGACAAGGTGTTGGAAACCTTAAAAGAAACGCCGATTTCTGTACACTGCTGGCAGATTGACGACCTGACGGGGTTTGAAAATCCGGAAGCGGTGCTATCGGGAGGAATTGCAGCATTTGGAAATGCTCCTGGAAAACCGCGCAGCAGGGAGGAGTACATGAAAAACCTGGATGAAGCGTTAAGCCTGATTCCTGGTGCAACAAAGCTGGCCCTGCATGCCGTTTACCGGGATGAGACAGGAAAAGGCGTAGAGCGCAATGCCCTTGGCCCGGAGCATTTCAAAGGCTGGGTAGATTATGCAAAGGAAAAGCATATCGGCCTTGATTACAACCCGACTTATTTTTCCCACCCGATGTCAGATTCCGGCTTTACACTTTGCAGCCGGGATGAGGGAATCCGCCAGTACTGGATTGAGCACGGAAAGAAAAGCCGCGAAATCGGTGCTTACTTCGGAAAAGAGTTAGGACAGGTCTGCATTACAAACCACTGGATTGGGGACGGTTACAAAGACCATACGATTGACAAGATGGAGCCAAGGGCAATTTTAAAAGATTCCCTGGACCGTATTTTTGCGGAGCCGGTTGACCGTAAATATAACGTTGATTCGGTAGAAAGCAAGCTGTTCGGCCTTGGAAGCGAAAGCTATGTGCCGGGCTCGCATGAATTTTATACCAATTATGCCATGACCCATGATAACTGCATCGTGTGCATGGATGCAGGGCACTTCCACCCGACAGAGCAGGTTTCTGCCAAGATTTCTTCCTACCTGGTATTTGGAAAAGAACTGATGCTTCATGTGAGCCGTCCGGTAAGATGGGACAGCGACCATGTCGTGATGCTGGATGACGAGACAAAAGCCATTATGCAGGAGATTGTACGCTATGACGCACTGGACCGCGTGCATATCGGACTGGATTACTTTGACGCAAGCATTAACCGGATTGCAGCAACTGCGCTTGGTGCAAGGAATGCGAGAAAAGCGCTGATGCTGGCACTGTTAGAGCCGTCAGAGGAACTGATCCGCATCGAACGCGAGGGTAACCTGACCAGAAGGCTGGCACTCAGCGAAGAAATGAAATCCATGCCGTTCGGCCTCGTATGGGATATGTTCTGCGAGATGGAAGGCGTTGCCGGAAACAGCTGGCTGGATAAATACAACTAATCCGAACAGACAGGAAGGAGAAACAGGCATGAACAACATTTTAATCCCTAATACAGAATTATCGGTATCGCCTTTCGGGCTTGGCACGGTAGACGCAGGCCTTTTGTGGGACGGTGCAGACGCAGACCGCGTGTTTGAAACATATTTAGAGCTCGGCGGTAACCTGCTGGATTCTGCGCACGTATACTCGGACTGGGTACCGCCTGAGATAGCAAGAAGCGAGAGAGTCATCGGTGACTGGCTTGCAAGAAGCGGCAAGCGCGATAAAATCGTGCTGATTACCAAGGGCGGCCATCCGGATATGACCGGCGAAAATCCAGACACGCATATGAACCGCATGCACCGCGAAGATATGGTCAAAGACCTGGATGAGTCCTTAAAGCAGCTGCGCACGGATTATATCGATGCCCGTGTTATAATAGGGCTAAGTTAGAAGAAACCCAGTA
>OFGR01001480.1_pt1 | contig 18583 bp, 14 predicted proteins | sample 1521811 | NCBI WGS metagenome assembly OFGR01 (sample SAMEA3504098, study PRJEB24116) | mouse gut metagenome | biome: mouse gut; feature: mouse-associated habitat; material: faeces | place: Denmark | collected 2011
CAATCGCTGTCTCCTCAATTTTCGTTAAATTGTTTACAGAGAAAACAAAAAAAGCGCATTCAACTGCTCGGCAGTACGGTTCTCCGCGCGGTTTTTGTACCATTTCGCTTCCCTCTGTTTTTTCTCCTGTGAAGTAAATACCTTATGAACTTCGATCCTTTCCTTGTCTGTGCAGAGCATGAGCGAAACCTCCGCTTGGTCTGCCGGATCGTTCGGAACAAGATGATGTTTGCGGACAGTGCCAGTCATTGCCAACTCGATTGCAGAAAAGACAGAGGTTTTCCCTGCTCCATTCGCACCGGAAAGTAGGTTTGCTTTGGGAAATAACAAATTCATATCACTGCTGTAAAAATGCGGACGGAATCCCTGCGGAACATGAATACTGTGTATAGAAGATATTTTTTCTGTTGGTGCGGAAGGAATATCGGATACACTTTTTTTCTGGGGGCTGATGCCAGAAGCAATCGCTTCAAACCTTGCACTTTGAAAACCCTCCAGACAAAATTCGTATTCTCCTTTCAGTATTTCCCGCCATTCGTGTTCTGGCTGTACCAATGGTCGATTGTTTGTTCGAAAAAGCGTGTATCCAACTGGTAGCCGCTCACCAAGTTCGGATTCTTTTAAAACTATCTTACGTATATAATTTGTATTGCGTTCAAGTTCAAAACGGGTATGCCGATCAATCTTCTCAAAATCCTTGTCCGAAAGGATACAGACAAGATATAGATTCCAACAAAGGTCGCTATGTAACATGTAGTAAGTCTTCTCAATCACCTCTGTAGAAAACTGTTCATCAAATAAAAGAAAGTCTCTCCATTTATCAAGTGATAGTGGCATTAACAAGTATTTTGCGAAAACTACCCCTGTTTCGGAATATATTTGATCAGCCCAAAAATATTTCATATCCTGCCAGACAAGCACTTCGCCAAGCCGCATTCCTTTTTCAGACAAAATTGCCATGATGGTATCAATCTCTACCATTTGTTAGATCCCCTTCCTGAATAAGATGGTCTCCATGCGATATATCAACCGTAGATTCGGGCAAAAAATGAAATTCTTTACCTGTAAAATCAGGATAAACGATGCCCAACTGACATTCCGCAAGGTTCGTGTTATTGTCAAATACTTTTTCCAAAAGAGTTTTTGATAGCTGTCGCGCCACAACATCATCTTTTGCAAAAACAATCAGCATTTTTCCGGCAGGAGAAAATACATTAAAACAGGAATGACTGTTTTCGCTATCTTCACAAATAAATTTATGCTCCCCTTTCAGGGCATATAACCGCCGAGGAATTGCGCTCCCTTTTAATACTTTACATACTAGCGTATAGAGATCACGGAATGCAGCACGTGCCGCAATAAAATCTGATTTATCCAATAAAATTCCCCAATCTGCAAGGTTTTCATCTTCGTCAATGGTCAGTAGCGTTTTTGCTGCGTTAGGTAAAGTAACACTAAAAAAGCGGTCAACCAGATATTTGTCTGATTCTATGAATGGAAAGTGGTAACACGGTTCCAACCATGCCTGTATGTCTGCGGATTCTCCTAATTTTTCTTTCGCTTCATCAGATTTCATCCGGTCTTCCAACGTTAAGGAATACCCCGTAGATTTCCAGTCATCCCCTTTCCAGCAAAAACGATCAGTAGCTTTAAGGGAAGGTATTGTTGTAACCCCATATTGATTTGTAATCTGATTTGGCAGGATGATTGTCACAGCCTGTTCTGCAGAAGTGCTGAACCAAACTTCTGTTTTCTGCTTTTCCATAAACGCCGCAAAAAATCAAAACATGCACTTTCCTTTCGTGCGTCTGTCGTATTCACTTGCCACTTTTCAATGGAAAGATCAGCATTCTTCTTATAGATGCAAGACCATGACAGTTCAATACACTTTGGTTTTTCACCAGGCTTACCATTGGCATTGACTAGCCTTGTACCTGCTGCCCAGTTACAGGTAATACATACTCCCAACTGATTATGATTCCACATTTCACAGCGAACCCTGCTAAAAACCTTATGTTTCGGGAACCGGTTTATTTGTGGATGCAAAATGATGATTCCATTCGTCAGTTTTTCACTTTGCAAATTCTGCCATGAAATACCATTATTCAAAGTGTCTGCACACAAAAAAGTAACAATCCGCTTGCCTAACGTAAAGATTTTGCTTCCTGTTGTTAATCCCGCCACCTCGCAGGCACAAACAGGATCGCTCATATGCTGTGTTTTCATCTGCGGCGCAAGACATAAAAATTGCCTACCTTCTTTCCAGATACGAAAGCAATAGAACATCACATTTACAAATTTTTTTCGATTTACTCCACTGTTAACTGCATTTTCAATCAGGAGGATTTGCTCCATTTCCTTAAGTTGATCGAGCAGCACTTCAAAACATTTCCTGGGGATTCCCTGACAAGGAAGACACCATAACTTCATTTCGTCCGGCCATACTCCCTTATCAGTGGCAATCTGTCTCAACAGGTTGATGCTGATGCAGTATTCTGGAAAAAGCAAGAGGTCAATCCCATTCCTATTTGCAATACGCAAAAGGCTGGCACATTTTCGATCGTGAACTTCGTTTGCAATGTATACGCTATTATGTGTATAGTAAATATCTTCCTGCATTTGTATACGCATCAAGCTAAAAGTGTCATAATCCAAATCGCAGCAACTAAGACAAACCGGTTCGTACCCCCTCTTCTGAACCTCGTCAAAAAGATCAATATATTCAATACCTGGCATTCGGTATTCTCCTCCTTACGAAACATTCTTTACATTTGTAATTATAACATACATATGACATTTTGCTACATTTTTCGTCAATACCGGTGCTGGTGCATTCCTTTTGACCTTTTACTGGTTTAATCCCTTCCATCCTTACTTCAGATCTTCCGATATGCTTTTCAGTGCCATGCTTGCAGTGACATTCATAAATCTGGAATAGTCGACTATTACATAAGAACATACATACTCTTTTTCGATGCAACTAATAATCCAACTTTCAGTTAATAAACTCATTCACCATCAAAATATAAACAAGAGAAATTTATCAACTAACAAAATCAGGGAAATGCTTTTAAAATAAACCATTTCCCTGATTCATAATTCTAATGAAAATATCTACATATCTTTTTACACTGTCTGAAGCCCCGCAAGCAGCTTTATCTCTGCAATATCAAGTCCTGAATATTTCGCGATCTTATCAATCGGCAATTCCCCATCCTTCAGCATTCTTAGTGCTGTCTCTTTCTTCGCTTCATCCTTTCCTCTATTCAAAATTGTCCTCGCTTCTGTCTCAAGTAGTGCTCCGCTCATCATTCCACCTATGCCTTTCTGCACATTCTCATACTTCTGTGCGATTTCTTTTATCACATCACCAGATAGTTCTATAATTGTACGTTTGTCAAATGCACCAATAATCCCTTCCTGTTCCAATTTATCAAGTCTATTCAAAATATCCTGATACTCCACCTTCAATTCTGCCAGCTTCTGCTCATTACTATTATACACCTTAAAGTTCTTTTCATGTGAAAAAATATAAAACGGAATTAACAGTAATAAGCCTTTTGAAAAGATATACTCCAGAGAATACCCCTGTATCTTCATGATTGGCACATCATATTCCACAGTACCACCTGGCGTTTTTACCACATACCGCATTTTATCAGGTGTCTTCATATATGTTCTAAGATACAATACTGCTGTATTCGGGAATGTTACAGTCAGTGTTTCATTAATGACCTCACCCTCATCCAATGCTATTTGGGCATCGTACTCGAACAACCGGATTGTCATTCGCCCATCCGGCAGGCTGCTCTCACATTCAAGATGATATTTTTTCTTTATCTTTCCAAATATTGTGAAATTAGTATCCGTTATTCTTTCCTGATTTGCTGCATCCTGTTGGTCGATAAAATGCTCATTGGGATGAAACTCTATTTTCTCATTTCCTGTATAATCTTCCCCAAAAATCTCATTGAGCACAGGGATGACCATCTGTCTACAGTCATTCAAGATTGTCCGAAATGCCCCGTCATATATATTCCCCATATACAATCCTCCGTACTTCTTATTTATATCATATCATTTTCCTACTGTATATACAACTAAATTCAAAATACAATCTGTCTATTTACATAAGTGCTCTATTCGACACCATATATCAAAAATAGAGTACCTATTAACCCAAAAACTTACTTTATTTTACCTTGGTAGACTGTTTTCGACACACAGCGCCCCATACCCCACCTGCGGATTCGGATACTCTGTAAACCCCGGCAGCTCCCTCGCCCCACGCCTCAAATAAGCTTTCACCTTCTCCCCATATGGTGCTGTCAAGTAAGGACTAACAATTTTTTATACTTTTTTAACATTTCTTTATTTCTTCTTTAAAATCAATCCAAAACAACCATTTCCATAAGTCAGTGACTAAGCTGCTATTCCTTTAATGCAATCTCCAACAGTTCTGCCGCAACCTGATCGGACTTGATTCGTATCAGATTATCCCATGCATCTTCTTTGCCCAACAGGTTCATTCCTCCATGCCACACAAGTTCATTGTCTATAATAGCAAAATGTTCTATTACCTCTTCCTTTACAATGACTTGAATACCACTTTCTTTCATATTTTGAATTAATCTCTGACAAAACTCTGAACTTCCACAAGATACGTTCTGTGGTTCTATTGTTATAACTGTCACTGTAATTCCAGCTTCCTGTCTTGCCCTTACAAGATAGGTAAAGCGCTCTATCTTATCCTGTGTAAGCTCTGGGCTGGAAACAATGATTTTCTTTTCCGCCTCAACAATATCCCTCTCAAATACATCCATGTAATTTCCGGAATCATAAATAGAATTTACTGTCTGTTTTGAAAGAATACGATTTGTTATCAATTGAAATCCTGTCCGTTTATAGGTACGCAGCCTTTTTGAGTACATATTATCAAAGACCCGGATATGAGAATCTACATAATCATATACTATAACTTCCTTTTTCCCCTCATAATCACGATTCAATCTTCCAATGTACTGCTCAAGCCTGCCTGCAAAGGAAACAGGCGAAGCCAGCATCAGGGTATCCAGCCTCGGATAATCGAACCCTTCCCCTATTTTCTGACCTGTTGCCACCAAAATCAGGCTCTGCGTCCTGGTCACCTCTTTTAGTTTTCTTCTAACTTCTGAGTTTTCCTTATCACTATTATCTCCATATAAGATGAACACATAATCTGCGTCTTTTTGCAAATGGTCATACAAATATTTCGCCTGTTCTTTGTACCTTGTCAAAATTACTGGTGTTCTTCCTTCTTCCACACAAATTCTTGTATCTGCAAGAATCATTTCATTCCGAACGGTATTCATGCTAATCAAAGAATATGCACCATTAATATCATTTTTACTTTCGTTTGTATCAATAACCCTTGTATACCGCGGATATACATAGTGGCCGATTCCTTGTTCTATCGCCCTCTCTTTTGCAGTATAGCTGTGTCTGACCGGACCCAAAAGCATATGAATAATTTCCTCCAGATCATCCCCCCTTTTTGGCGTTGCCGTCACACCATAAACATATCTGGCATTTATCTTCTGCATCACTTTGATAGAAGTATTGGAACCGCAATGATGGCATTCATCCATCAGAACCATGCCGTAAGAATTAATAAAACTATTGAATTTTCCTTTACTATACATGGAGCCGACCATGGCCACATCAATAATACCAGTCAAAGTATTTTTACTGCCATGCAAAATTCCAATCACACTTTTCCTACGCTTTTCCCTCCCGCTATTTGTTCGATAGGTTGGCAGTTCCTCGTCTATGATTAAAAATTTATTTAACTCATCCACCCACTGTTCCAGCAAATCTTTACTTTGAAGCAAAATAAGTGTATTTACTTTTCTCTCGGCAATGAGATAGCTGCAAACTACTGTTTTTCCAAATGCAGTAGCTGCACTGAGAACTCCATGATCAAATGCAAGCAAATGCTGTACCGCCAGGTTCTGCTGCATCTTTAAATCTCCGTTAAAAGAAACCCTTATTGGTCTTCCCTTTTCCCTGTGATCTGAAATATCATACTCAACACCTGCCTCCTTGCAGGAAGTAAGCAGATTATCAAAAAGGCCTCTTGGAATGCAAATATAACCATCCGTATCTTTTCCCATATATACAGCGCTGAAATTATAATAATTGGAATATCCAAGCCTTTTATTCTTATAAAACACGGGATTATCAAAAGCTGCCATACTCCGGATCTGATTTTGCAGACGCGGCATCAAATTTAATGTATCAACATATACTCCATCACCAAGAACTATGTGCATTTTTCCTACAACATCAGATTTTACAAATCCCTCTATTTTCTTCCAGGGCTTTGAACGATTCCCAGAAAAGGAAGGGATCAGCATTCCTTTTTCTTTAGCAAGCTCTGACTGCCATTTTGACATATATTTTTCTACATCTTCTTTTGACAGTTTTTCAGTATGGTTAAATAAAATGTCCCATTGATCCGGATAAGCATTCCAATTTTTATCAACAAAAGCGCTGTTTCCATTCTTCAGTGCCTGTCCCTGCAGCGGCAATGCAATCAGATTTCCTATACTGCTTGCAACATCCTGGGACGGATACATTCGGTCATAATAATGAAAAGATTTCAGATTGATCGAAGAGGAGCCTTTATCAAGCAGAAGGCATCCAAAATTTCTTGCAAGAGAAGCGGATATCGGTTTTTTGAAAAATATCCATACATGTGCGCCTCTGCCTGATCTTGATCTTTCTACTAAAGGCAATATACCATTTCTTTCGCAGATAAGCCTTAATGCATCAACCTCTTCATGCCATTCATCATTCGTATTTGCAAAATCTGTCTTTTCAGCACCTTTCTCATGATTGTCAAAATCAAAAACAATAAATCGGCATGTGCCATCTGGGAACAATGGATATACGCCTAATACATCCGCACCATCTTCTCTATATCCAAGGAGATGCTCGATAATTTTCTTGGGCTTAAGTTCCGTCCACTTCCTATTCTCACAGGCTTCACAATTGATTTTTTCACCACGCTGTTTCGGACATATTCGGTCATTCCATCTATGATCACACTGTGGAAAATATCCTCCCTTCGTGCCTCTTTTGGCATAAACATCCATTCTTCCCCAAAACATTGCAAAATATTTATTTGCCAGTTCTTCTGTAATATATTTATTTTGAATACGTCCTCCCTGGTCAGAATCGTACTCTTCAATGCTTTCTATTTTTTCATCAAACACATTTTCTGACTCATAAGCAATATCGGCCTTATCCAGCAGTTCTTTCAATCTTCTGTTTTCATCCTGAAGGCTTCTCACTAACTTTCGAAGTGAATCTAAATCATAGGCTTCTACATTCATTTATATAATCCTCATCATCTCACCTGTCACTTTATATTTACTATCCAATATCCTTTTTTCTTAGAACCTTTTCTTTCAATGAGCCCCTTTTCTTTCAACTGACGAATTCTTTTTGTAATTGTAGTCATTCCCAACCCAACCTGCCGGCTGATTTCATTTACTTTAATGCTGCTATTTTCCTTCATTAATGAAACTATCTTTTCATCACTATCCTCAAGCAACACTTTTTTGTTTTGGAGCAGAGCAGATTCTGTTCTTTCAGTCTTATTTAATGGAATTGTCACGGTAATAAAATTCTCTGTTATATCGAATACTTCCTTTCCGTATCTGGATACGATCAATGGAACTCCATGCCCTGTTTGTTCAATATAGTCCAACTGAACCATGATCTGCTGAAGTTCGAGATTCACTGGTTTACTTTTCCCCTCATAAAACTCCTCCAGTGTAAGTCCCTCCGGTAAGCCTCCCACTGAAATAATCTCAATACGGTCATCAAACATATATACCGCCGGCGGCGTCTGTCTTGACCAGCGATTATGCAAACATGCATTCAGCCATGCCTCCCTGAAACATGAGAAATCAAACAAGCTTCTTTCTTCTCTAAGACTTCCTCCCACATCTACTATGGTATCATTCAATGCTTCCATATAATCCAGCACCTGTTTTACAGCCACAAGCATGCACTTATAACCATATTCATTCCGCTTGACCAGATCCGTTTTATTTGTTCCACGAAACACTGCCACTTTAATGGAATAACTATTCACATCTGCTAAAATACCTGCCATCAAATTATAAGTCCCATCTCGCGTCAGAAGATTTAAATTTCGCTGAAAAGTATTCTCCCGAAGTGTTAGATTATTTCCTGCATACAATGTTTTTAATTGTTCAAAAGTTAGTTCCTGATTATTCGCCTCAATATTTACAATAGAATCTGATATACTAAGCATCAGACGGCGTAACTGCTGCGGTGATATTTCTCTATCTTCATCCGCTGATCTCATATAATATTTTCCATATGCCGAATAAGGCTTTTCATCTCCTTCAGCAGTGACTTTTATTATATTTTTATCATCACACAGTTCCACAATAATCGTTGGAATAACCTGTGGTTTGATTGCATTTGCAATACCCTGGGATATTTCCCGCATGGTACGGTCTCCTATCTGTTGTCCTATAATTTCACCATCATTCCTTACACCAAAATATAAAGTTCCTTTTCCGTTTTTATTCAACATAGAGGCGATAGAAATAAGGCCTTCTTTTAATTCTCCTGTTGTTTTTTTGAATTCAACCAATTCTGTCTCCATACCAAGATTCATATCAGTACACCTCCTCTCCATAAAGTATATCCTTTTTCGTCAATTTAATCAACACTTAATAATCGCTTTATTAATCACACATGTGATTAATAAAGCGATTACTAAATTATGGGCTTCCATCTTCACACTGGTATACTATCCCTCACGCACAACGCACCATACCCCACCAATGGATTCGGATACTCCGTAAACCCCGGCAGCGACCTTCTCCGGCTTCGGCTTTATATCAGACTGATAATAAGCGTAAGTCGCCGACGGCACATCAGAGAGCACCTCCATATCCTCTACAGCGGCTATAAACATCATGTGACTCCCCAGATCAACACTCTGCTCTATCACCGCGCTGATATAGCCGTTGGTTCTAGCCGTGACATAGTACAGACCATTGGCTGAACGCTTACACACTGTTACTCTCTTATCCCTTCTCACCTCGGCCACCTCTTCTCTTTCTCCAACAACTTCGGAAACTCCCCATGCGGCTCCCGCTGATACCAGTAAGCGACACTCGCCAGATCATCCTGCCGCTCGAACAACCCGTTATACCCCACTCCAATCTGCTGAACCGTCACCTTCAGATCCTCTTCGAAGAAAATCGGATCCATCACATGCCAGCGATAGAATCCCCGCATCGGCGGACAATCGTCATTATGATAAGGATTCCACACCTGATCATCATGCCTGGAATAATACGGATATCCAAGAAAAGCCGTGCTGTAAGTCTGCTCTACCGTCTTTCCGGCCTCCTGCACAGCGAAGCTCCATGACCCGCCGAAGTAATCCTCCATCCCGGTTCCGCAGATCGTCGGATATTCCCGGTCACCGTCTATGTAGAACTTCACTTCGCCTTCTCCCCACCAGTACCGCTGCAGGGTCGAAAGCGCAATATAAGTTCCGATATACTGCCCCTGCCCTTTGATTCCGTCCGCGATCACATAATCCTTTCTAAGCTCCGTCAATTCCTGTCGTCTCCACTGCGCATGAAAATACGCCGCATTCTCAGGAAGGGTATCATACAGAGTATAATCGATCTGATAGAAAAACGCCGGTATCGCATTAACATGCTGATTCTCCAATGTGAGCAGCGCCTTTTTCCTGAAAGGCATCTGAAAATATGCATTCAAGCCTCTGGCCGGAACGACCGTGACCAATTCTGAGTTCACCAGACACTCCTTCCCGAATCCGCAGCAGAAAAAGTCTCCCAGAGGAACCTCCGCCGACGGTTTCTCTTCTCCGTCCCAGTACATACGGAGCACTAGATCGCGCAGTACGAAGCAGTCGCCTTCCGAGGTCTTAGCATCCACCGTCATCCAGATATGATGGATCACCCCTGTTCCGTTGATCTCACCTAACACAACCTTTTCTCCCGGTTGGATATCCTTAAGACACGGACTTCCCTTCCGGGACACCCCAAGAGGGCCGGCTGCCATGCCGCCCCTCCCTTTCTCCCCTGTTCGATTCTCCGCATTGATCGCCCTGCTTCTTCCTCTGGTCAGATAAGGAAGCGCCCCTGCGCCTCCCGGAAGTACCATTCCATTCAATCCCTGCTCCTTCATAAACACACCCATCCTTTCATTGCGCACCTATCCTTCTATTACACATCTGCCCTCATATTGCTTGCCTATCCTTTCGTTGCGCCCATCGTCATTCCTGCCGTCACCCACTTATTCAGCGCAAAATAAATCAAAAGAGGAGGCAGGATCGAGATGGCGATTGCCGCAAACGTAGAACCCCAGTCCACATTTCCAAATGCCCCGACATAATCCTTCAAACCCATCGCAACAGTTTTTGCCGAGCCTTCGCTGATGAAGGTATTTGCAAAGATAAAGTTATTCCAGATCAAGATACTGTACATAGACGCGATCGTGATCACCGTGTTTCTTGCCAGAGGAAATACGATCTGGATAAATGTCCGAAACGGCGAGCAGCCATCCACGATCGCCGCCTCGATCAATTCGTTCGGCACAAATTCATAAAAGCTTACAAACATCATGACAGACAGCGGCAGCGCGAATCCCACCTGCGGCAGGATCAGAGAAAAGCTGGTGTTCAGGATTCCCATATCACTGTAAAATATAAACAGTGGAATCAATGTGATCTGAACCGGAACCATGATCCCGAATGTGAAGAATGAAAAGATGATCTTCTTCCCCCTCACCCTGAACTTAGACAGCGCATACCCTGCCGTAGCGCTCAACGCCACAATCAATATCAGCGAGATTCCTGTGACCTTCAGACTGTTCCACATATACAGACCGATCTTGCCGTCCGAGAGCACATTTACAAAATTTTCCAGAGTAGGGTTCTCAGGAAATGCAAACGGCGCGGACGACAGCTCAACCGTTGGCTTTATACTTGCGATAAACAGCCAGATCACCGGATAGATCTGGATAATCAGAAATAGTATGATCAGGACAGCAAATATAATTTTTATAGCCTTTCCTTTCACCTTCCTTCCCCCCTTCTTTGCCGCCTCTGCATCCGTTCCATTTCCCTGATCTCCCGCTCTTCCTTAGTGGTAAATACCTTCCGAATCAGATAGACCGCAAGAATGCTTTCTACAATAATAAAGACCGCCAGCGCGCTTCCATAGCCATATTGATTACTGGAAAATGCTTTCTTATACATATATGTGGACATCAATTCACTTGCATTTCCAGGTCCGCCGCTTGTGAGCAGGAACGGGATATCGAACCCTCTAAGCGCCCCTGTCAGGCACATGGTAAGCGTCAGCAGGATAATATCTCTGATCAGAGGCATCTTAATCTTGAATAAGATCTGCAGCTCTGACGCCCCGTCCACCTTCGCCGCTTCATACACCGACGGATCCAGCGACACCAGCGCCGCATAGAAGATCACCATATACATACCGGTGAATCTCCAGCCTTCCGGTATCGAGACTGCTGCCAGCGCAGTGTTCACTTCCGCCAGCCACGAAGTTACCATCCCGCCAAGGCCCGCCGCCTGTAAGAACTGATTCAGCAGCCCCATCGGCTCCGTGGAATAGATGCTTCTGAATAACTGTGTGATCGCAACCGTCGTAATGATACACGGAACATAATACAGGGTTTTCACCAGCGTCACGTGTCTGGTCATATACGTCAGCAGAATCGCGAAGAACAGTCCGACGGCAAGCTGCATAGAGACTACGATCACCAGGTAGATCAGATTATTGATGAACGCCGTATAAAAGACCTTATCATGGAACATGGTAATATAGTTCTGAAATCCTACGAATTCTTTCTCTCCTATTCCGCCCCATTTCATAAAACTCAGCCGGATAGATTCTTCTATCGGATAGAACACCGCCAATATATAAAACAGCAATCCCGGAAGCAGAAATGCCAGAAACGCCTTTTTATTCTTAATTACTCCCATTATACCCTCCTCTTCGCAGGGAATCTACGATCAAATCTACAATTTTAATTTACATTTTCCGCAACCGAATCATCCACTAATCTGCAGAATTCATCCACAGTAAGATCTCCCGACGCCAGCAGCAGCAGGTTATCCTGCATAACAGTATTGGTGTTGGAATCCAGATAGGTATCCCATGGCTTTAGGAAATTCTCTCCGGTCTTCTGCATATCGTCCTGAATCTTCAGATATAGATCAGAATATTCCACCTCATCGGAAAGCTCTGTCCTGATCGGTGACATCTGCTGCTTTGCCGCATATAATTTCCCATAATTCTCAATCACATACAGCACGAAGTCTTTCGTCTTCTCATCAAATGTCTCTGCGTTAAATGCCATTCCAATGCCGGAATTCACACAGAATTCATTGGCCTTGGTCTTGCCTCCATCCGTTTCCGGAAGATAGAAATAATCAATCTTTCCCTGCTCATAAGCTTCCTGCATAGCGGCAATTTCCCAGTCGCCGATATAGTACATGGCGGATTTGCCGTCCAGGAACATAGACTGTGCCGTTGCATAATCGGTTGCAGCGAAACCATCGTTAAAATACTGTCCGATCTCTGCCATAAATTCAGCGGCCTCTCTGCCTGTATCACTGTCCATCTTCGTTTTGCCGTCTCTGAGATCGATGATAAAATCATTGCCGGATTCCCTGAACGGAAGCATTGCCAGATATCTCTGAACCGGCCATCTGTCAACTCCGTCCACAGAGATTGGCGTAACCCCGTTGTCTTTTAACGTCTTACACACATTCAGCCATTCATCCATCGTAGCCGGCGGGGTCAGCTCATATTTGTCAAAGATCTCCTTGTTATACCAGGTCATTTCCACATGGTACTCCAGCGGCAGCGTATACATGGTGCCGTCCGTGAACTCCTGATACTTCAATGCAATCGGATAAAAATCATCATATTTGCCATTCTCCTCCAAAAACTTCTTGACATCTACCAACATCCCGGCGTCAACAAGCTCCTGACAATATGGATCCGCGTCGATATCTATGATATCCGGCATATTCTTCCCGGCGATCAAGGTCTTTAATTTCTGAAGATATGACGGCCTGTCCGCAGTTGTCTCGAATTCAATCTTCCATTTCCCGCCCTTTTCCTCACTGTACTGATCGGCAATCTCATGCATGACCTGATCGATCTCTCCGTCAACCGGCCTGGACGTCATCCACGTAACCGTCGTCACACCGTCTTCTTCTGATTTGCTTTCCTTGTCTTTGGCCCCGCATCCTGCTGCCAGTCCTGCCGTTAAACCAACCGCCAACAATACACTTACTAATCTCTTCTTCATATGTCTTCCTCCTGTTATTTTAATGCTCTGACAACATAGTTACTTAACTTTACTTCTCCCTGCACGGCATAAACTCCCGCATAGCCGCCTTTATGATCATACATTCTGGTTGACAGTACCACTTCATCATTGATATATACCACACAGATATCATCTTCTCTTATGATAAATACATGATAATCGTCTGCCGCCGGCAGCCTTCTTGCAGTCTCGATCTGATAGGGAACGTCTCCCTTGATCTGCCACTGGTATCTACCCTGTTCTGACCGCGGCCACATATCCCAGGCCGCCTCACCTCTTCGCCGGTTCATACGAAGGAAATATCCCCTCTCCAAACCATTATCCACATGCAATGCAATTCCGAATTCATGAGCCTGTGTTACGTGAATGTCCATTTCTATCGAGAAGCTGTCCTTCGGGATCTCGTAAAGCCCCGCCCCCAGCGTATCTGCCGTGACACGGATACCTCCTGCACACTCCCGTATCTTTGCTCCGGCGGCAAGCGCTTTCTTCTCTTCCTGCGGTACGCTGTAGAAGTCCCTGACACCGGGTATCACCTTGACCCGCAAGGTTCCGTCGGCAGGATTCTGGATCAGCTCATGGAATACCATCGTTCCGCCCCACTCCCAGGGACCAAAGTCGCAGTTCCCGTACTTGCTGGCGATCCATCCGAAGGCAAATCTGCGTTTTCCGTCTGACGCCGTCTTGATCGCATAATCTGATCTGGTGTCAAACACATCATCCTCCGGGATCATCCACGGCCCCCTTGGACTCCTGCCGATCCGATAATGCGTCGTAAACTGATCCGAGAACGTTGAGAATACCAGATACCAGTAATCCCCCATCTGAAACAATTCCGGGCACTCCATCGTAATGTACATTTCCGGTGCGTAAAATGGTTCTTCATACGACCAGTGTATCAGATCCTCAGATCTGCAAAGTGCAATGCACCCGCCCCGCAGCGCCCCTCCTCCTTTTATTCGAGAAGCCAGAAGCATATCGTAGCATTGTTCTTCTTCATTCCAGTATACATAAGGGTCGCGCCAGTCGAACTCCTCATACCGGACGCCGTCAGAGACAAACAGGAATTCCTCTATCGTACTGAGATGTTCCAGATCACTTCCCACCGCCTGCATTACGGATTGAATACTCTTTCCATTGATCTTGAACTTTTCGTTATAAGCTGTGTAAAATGCGTGATAGAGCCCATCCTTGCCCTTGATCACCGAACCCGTATACGCATTTTTATTCGGTCTGTCATCCCCTCCTCTCCTGATAGCCTCTCCCTTATACTCAAGATGGACAAAATCCTCAGTAGTCACCAGATGCCAGGTCGTCTCTTCCGCATACTCCCTGTCTTTTATTCTTGGATCATGCAGATAGAATCCATAATATGTACCGTTATCATAATATGGGATCAGATCACCCACCCATGCATTTTCCGGTTTATAGAATAATTTGTGCATGTTTTCTCCTTTCACTTTTTTGCACCATTTGCATGTTTTTATATTTCCTTTTATGTCTAAAATGTTATCATATGCACATTTTATTTTCAATATTTATAGTGCATTTTTATTCTTTTCCCTCTTTTCCACATAATAAAATCCGTTGTTTTATGCAATTTATATATATTCATAAATTAATTTTGTGCATTTCGTGCATTTTATTAATCTCATCATTTTATACTTCCATTTTATATCAGGTAATGTTACAATAGCTGTGGAGGTGAGGATATGAAATGCACCATTAAGCAGATCGCAGAGGAACTGAACCTTTCCAGGAATACCGTCGCAAAGGCTCTGAAGAACAGCGATCAGGTGTCCGCCAAGACAAAGCAATTAGTTCTTAAGAAAGCGAATGAGATGAACTATAAGAATATAGATGAGACATTACTGATGCCCGCCCCGGCAGAATCCACGGCACCGGCACCTGCGAACAACGGCTTTATCCTGTTCTTAACCAGAACCTACGCCTCGGATTCCGAATTCTGGACTGCTGTTCTGACCGGGATTGAATCTATCTTATCAAGCGCCAATTATCATCTGGTGATCGGCATTATGTCCGAGAGCGACCTGAAGAAGTTAGAATTTCCTTCTTCCATCAACGATCCCTCCATCAAAGGGATTATCATCGTGGAAATCTGCGACGCCGCAGTGTGCAGCGCATTATTACAATACAATCTGCCGATCATCACTGTTGATCTGCCCAAAAAGCATACCAAGGCTCTCGACCGGATCGATGTGATTACCATGGAGAATAAGAAGAATGTGCAGCGTATTGTAAAGCAATTAATTGATAAGGGAGCGGAACGATTCGGCTTTATCGGGGACATCTACTCGGCAAATGTCGGACGCGGCTTTCAGGAACGGTACGACGCGCTCTGCGAATGCCTGACGGAGAACAGATTAGAACTCGACACCCGCTACTGCCTGTTAAACGAGACGCCGGACGATTTCCGGAATTTTCAATTGGTCGTCAAAAAGATCCAGGATATGCCGTCTCTGCCGGATGTATTCATATGCGGCAACGACTGGACGGCAATCCAGCTGATGTACGCCCTGCAGTTCTTAGGTTATCAGATCCCCAAGGATGTAAGCGTTGTGGGTTTCGATGATATTCCGGCATCCGAGCGGATCACACCTTCGCTCACGACCATACATACACCGCAGAAATATCTCGGAATCGCAGCCGCGCGCCAGATGTTGGAGAGAATCCAGTACCCCGATTCTCCGCATGTATATTCGGAATATGAGACACAACTGATCATACGTGATTCAACGATTTAAGAAAGGAGCATAAGTTAAAATGAAAAATGTTTTGATCATTTCAAGCAGTCCAAGAAAAAGAGGCAACTCACAATTATTGTGTGAGGAATTCAAAAGAGGCGCCGAAGAAAGCGGCAATTCCGTAACGCTTGTCCGCCTGTCAGAAAAGAAAATAGGTTATTGCAGAGCATGTGATTCCTGCATGAAAAATAACGGAGTCTGCGCGTTAAACGATGATATGGCAGACGTATTAGAATCGTTTAAAAAGGCAGATGTTTTGGTATTGGCAACACCGGTTTATTTCTACGGAATCTGTGCCCAGATGAAAACATTTATCGACAGAACCTATCCGATCTGGCAGCACTTGGGCGAAAAAGAAGTTTATTACATAATCTCGGCAGGTCTGGGCGAGGACATTATCAAGCGTTCTTTAGGCGATTTAAACGGCTTTGTTGAACACTTGGAAAAACAAGAAATTAAGGGACGCATCTACGCGTCAAATGTAATGGACGCCGGAGGAGTTACGGAAACCTCCCTCATGAATGCAGCATATGAAATGGGTCGCGCCGTTTAAGCAAAATTGCCTGATAACCGGCTGCTGCTCTTTCCCATATAAAAGAAAAACCCCTGGAATTTCAGACTTTTTCAAGCCTTACAAATCCCATGGGGTTCCTCTTTCAATATTACCACAAGTTTTCCGACCGCCTTATCCGCCAGTTCTGTGCAGCCTTACACTCCCTCCAACACTTCCTCCGCGATATTCCGCGCATGGTCAGAGATACGCTCCAGACACACCAGCGCATCCAGGAATACGATCCCAGCATCCGTAGTACACTGGTTTGCGGCCAGACGCTTGATATGCTTGCTCCGAAGAGAGATCTCAAGATCATCCGCCTGCGTCTCCTTCTCGATCACCTTCAGAGCCTTCTCCCTGCTCTGCTCTGTGAATGCCTCGCATGCGAACTTATAGCTGTCCGCACACACATCGAACATTTCCCGCAGATGCGCAGCTCCCGTCTCCGAGAAGGACACCTTCTTCTCATACATGGTCTCCGCGAACTCGGATATATTCTCACAATAATCGCTGACACGCTCGATATCCGACACCATCTGCAGAAGATGCGCCACATCCTGATGCTCCTTCTCACTAATCCGAAGTGAACCAAGCTTCACCGCATACTCGGTGATCCCGGCGCTCAATTTGTCAACCGTATCCTCTTCCTCTTTCAAGAACTGGATATCCTCTTTCTTAAGAGTAAACAATACTCGCTTAGCCACCTCCAGAGATTCTTCTACGATCTCCGCCATACGGGCAACCTCTCTGACCGTTGACTGCAGTGCGATACCCGGTGTCTCTAAGATACGGTCATCCAGAAGCACAACGCTCTTATCCTGCGCATCCTCGTCCACCCTGCCGATCTTCTTGGCAAGCTTGATGATCCACCCCGACAGCGGGAAGAGAACCACCGTTGTACCGATATTGAAGACTGTATGCACCATACTGATCTCTGTTTGGGAAATATAACCAAACCCGATCTCAGGGTTCACAAGCTCATAGTATATGATCGCCATAATACTGAAAATCGCGGTTCCGATGATATTGAACAGCAAATGCATCAAAGCCGCCGTCTTGGCGTTCTTCTTCGCCCCAAGACTTGACAGGATCGCTGTCACACAGGTACCGATATTCTGACCCATGATGATATAGACTGCGGCGCTGAACGGGACCAGACCTGCTGCCGCAAGGCTCTGCAGAATACCGACAGACGCGGACGAACTCTGGATCACAGCCGTCACAACCGTACCGGCAAGGATTCCAAGCAGCGGATTATCCCCAAGCGTCACGAATATATTACAGAAGCTCTCTGACTCCTGCAGCGGCGCTACTGCCGATGACATGGTCGTAATACCGATAAAAAGCAATCCAAATCCTACAATGATGCTCGCGATCTCCTTGGAAGAACGGCGCTTTCCGGTAAGCATAATGATCACGCCCAGCATCACGGCGACCGGCGCCATCTTAGACGGACTTAGGAACTTCGCCCACTCCACAGCGGACACTAACCATCCTGTCACCGTCGTACCGATATTCGCTCCGATAATAATGCCGACCGATTGTTCCAACGTCATCAAACCCGCACGTACAAAGCTGATCGCAATGGCGCTGGTTGCGGAAGACGATTGAATAAATACAGTAATAATCGAACCTACCACAATACCTTTCCATGGTTTATTCGTATATCGGTCGATATAATCACGTAGTTTACTACCGGCAATGCTTTTCAATCCATCTCCCATAAATTGAATGCCAAATAGAAATAAAGCCAAACCTCCGATGATAAAATCCCATCGAATGGCAATTTCTGATATTGATTCGTTCGCAATCAAGAACATAACTTTTTCCTCCT
>OFGR01001481.1_pt1 | contig 18573 bp, 17 predicted proteins | sample 1521811 | NCBI WGS metagenome assembly OFGR01 (sample SAMEA3504098, study PRJEB24116) | mouse gut metagenome | biome: mouse gut; feature: mouse-associated habitat; material: faeces | place: Denmark | collected 2011
GACCTGCTGGGTCAGCGCCGCCTCGAAGGGGTTCACATCGCTGGGGGTTCCGCCGCCGGACGCGCCGCCAAAGATGGCGTCGATGTCCAGGCCGGCGCCGTCGGCCATCTCGGTAAAGGGGAATCCGCTGCTGCTCTGTTCACTCATGATCTTTTCTCCTCTCGTGTTTGGGGACAAAAAAGGACCGTGAACTGCCCCATGGGCAACTCACAGTCTTCTTGTCCATTTTTTGTTTTTCCAGGCCGTTTCGGTCCGGCGGAGGGCAGACTTCACCCCTTTCCACGCCGTTCCACCCTCGCTTACTCCGCCCTAACTTACTCCGCCCTGAAATACAAACCCATTGTACCATGCCCAGGCCCGGGCGGATAGGTGGAGGGGTTCCACCATAAGACAGCGGCAGGGCCTTCCGCGTCCTGCCGCTGTCGATTAAAGCTAATTTCGGCGAAACGAACGGCCTTGCACAAACCATGCCGCCGATACCGTGAAAATAAGCAGAAGTATCCCCGCGCTTGAGACCGCCGCAAGCCGGAACATCCCCTGAGAAATACCGCTGTCCACAGCAATGATCATCGTATTCTGCAAGACAAGAACAGACACCAGGGCGTCTACAAGCCGTATCATACGCAGTTCCCGTTCCAGGATCGTCCCGCCTGTCTGTTTCCACTTTACTGCCGCCGCGCTGATTTTGTAGGTAGTGTAGGCAGCTGAGGCAATAGCCGGGATCAACCCTGTCTGAACGAAACGCCGATTCAGCACCATCAACGCCGCCGGGACAGGCAGCGCCGCATTCATTACCAGCACGAAGCCGGAGGTCACATAAAATGCCTTTTTGCGATAGTCCTCCGCCACGTCTGGCTGTTCGCTTCCGGCCCTCCGCTCTGTGGCCAGCAAGATGCCCCGCAGTAAGGACAGCAGAATATAATAGATGCAAATGCTCCCATGCCAAAGTGACTTGTGCCAAAGACCCAGCCCGCCATTGTACAGGGCGAACAGAATCGTGGCGGCAAAGCTTCCCGCCGTCCCAACCAAGGCAAAAATGGGGCGTTTCTCCCGCCAATAGGCCAACAGCCCTTTAACCTGTTTTTTCATCGGCTCTGTGACCCACACATAATTTGATGATCTCCGCAATCTCGGCGGCGCTCTCCCGGCAGTCGGAGTCCACCCATCTGAGAATGATGGCCACCAGGCCGTGGCGGTAAAACTCCATCATATAGCCGTGCCGCTCCTCCGCGACGCCGTACCGGGACAGGATAGGGGAAAATACGCTCTGGAAAAAGTCCTTGTAGGTACGCTCCACGCCGAACATATGCGCCTGGGTATGGATGGCCTTGTAAACGCGCCGGTTCTCCTCCACAAAGCCGAGCCAGGGGAGCAGCCACTGGTCGGTGATGAAAAACAGCTCCTTCTTTGGCAAATCAGGAATCGCGGCGTTTGCCGCCCCCAGTTCCGGGAGGCTCGTTTGGAAGCGCCGGTGGATCATCGCCACAGCCTCCGAAAGAAGCTCGGCGGTGTTCTCATAATGGAGGTAAAAGGTGGAACGGTTCGCGCCGGCCCGGGCGCAGACATCTTTGACCGTGATATACTCAAAATCCTTCTCCAGCAGGAGGGAAAGCAGGGCCTCGTCCATGCGCTCCGCCGTGTGGAAATATTTGCTCTCCGACTTGTTCATCCGCTTTCCCTCCCCACCGGGTTCAGGCATTTTCCGCCGTGATATCCTTTGCCAGCTCCATGATCTCAAAGGCGTACTTTTTCCGGCCCTGTTCCAGCAGCCTTTTGTGGACGGGATAATTGACCGACACCATCCCAATCCCAACCACGCCGACCACAATGCCCAGCGGCATGGCCATGGACAGGCCCTGCCCGATCACACCCATACACAGGCACATTCCCACACCCAGGAGCAGCGTTCCAATTACGCCAAAGGTGTAGGTGAAAACCTGAGCGGGCAGCTTGGCCTTCCGATCCAGCTTTTTCAGGGCCACCAGCTTGGAGGCGGGCTTTTGGTCGTACTCCGAAGCGATTCGCTCGGCATAAACGGTATCCAGGTTTTTCATATGGGACATCTCCTTTTCTGATGATAGCCCCATTATAATGGCGTGTCTCCCTGGATGGAACAACAAATTTGGCGGAAACTGTTGAGTTCTGATTCATAATAGCATAGGCTTGACATAATGCCAAGCAGTATTGCCTGGGTTGGCTGGTTGAAGCAGGGCTTGTAAGTTGCGCCGCTTTCCTCTATAATGAAACGGCTGCTTTGATTGCGCGGCACCCGCGCAAAATCCATTTGAAACTGCGAGGTCACCATGAATCAGAAAGAGATCAGCGAGCTGAAACGCCGCTTCAAGCTGGGCAAGAACGCCATCAGCCGCATCTACGGCTGCTATGTGAACGCTCAGAAGGAGATCGTCTCCTATCTGGACGAACCCCTGGGCCGGATGCCCGAGGAGGAGGCGGAGAAATATTTAACCCTGCTGAAAAAGGCCCTGTCCGGCGCGCTGGGCCGGAACCTCATCGACATCGTGTTCTCCACCCAGCAGGTGGCGGACAGCGACGAACACCGCCGCCTCATGGCCCTGCGGGATTCCAAGCTGAAGGAGGTTGAGGTGCGGCAGGAGTTTTATCAGTCGGTTATCGACAGCCTGGACATGGGGGATAGCAATTATCTCATCCTGCTGGCTCATGACGCCTATGATGTGCCCCACCGGGGTAAGGACGGTGAGGACCGCGCTGACGAGGGCGATACCGTGTTCTCCTATATCGTGTGCTGCGTCTGCCCGGTGAAGGACGGCAGGCTGGAACTGGGCTACTGCCCCGGGGAGAACGAGTTCCACAACTGCGCCGCCAGCCAGATCGTCTCTCCGCCGGAGCTGGGCTTCCTATTCCCTGCCTTTGACGACAGGGCGGCCAACATCTACAACGCCCTCACCTACGCCCGCAAGCCGGATGAGCTGCACCAGGAATTTCTGGACGCCATCTTCCACACCGAGCCCCCCATGTCCGCCGGGGAGCAGCGGGAGGCGTTCCAGACCGCCCTGCGGGAGGGACTGGAGGGGGCCTGCGGTCTGGAGGTGGTACAGGCCGTCCATGAGCGCCTGACCGCCAAAATTGAGGAGCACCGGGAGGCGAAAGACCCGGAACCGTTGGCCGTCACCGCAAAGGATGTGGCCGCCATCCTGCGGGACTGCGGCGGGTCTGATGAACAGATCGCCGCCTTCTGTGGAAAGTGCGGGGAACTGTTCGGCGAGGACGCGGCCCTCAGCCCCGCCAACCTCATCGACAGCAAGCGGTTTGAGGTGAAGACGGCGGACGCCGTCCTCTCCCTTGACCCGGAACACAGCTACCTGGTGGAGACGCGGGTAATCGACGGCAAGAAGTATCTCCTCATCCCCGCCGGGGAGGGATTGGAGGTCAATGGGATGCCGGTGGACTGGGTGGAGCAATAAAAACGCAGGCCTGTGTCTCCCTTGTGTTGACAGTTCTGGCTGCCCGGCGGTTTCACCAATGGAATAATTGAAATGGAACATTGCTTGCGACATGATGAATTTGAGGAATTTGGATTTTTGGAGGAAATATCATGCTTGAAAATATACCATCCCAATCAAATATGGCTGAATTGCTTGGACAATCCCTGCACGAAGTTTGGCAAGCATTATGTTCCGCTGTTGAGGGAAAATACGATATGGAGCGAGTATGGAATACTGGCGGTAAGAACTGGACTTATGAGTATAAGTATCGCAGAGGGGGGAAAACCCTTTGCAGCTTATACGCAAAAAGAAATTGCGTTGGTTTCATGATCATATTTGGGAAAGATGAAAGAACAAAATTTGAAGCTATAAGGGGTACTCTTTCTGACGCCGTTTGCAGGCAGTATGACGAGGCAAAAACCTATCATGACGGGAAATGGGTTATGTTTGAACCGTCCAATAGGGATGATTTTGATGATTACATGAAATTGCTGGCTATCAAAAGAAGACCGAATCGGAGATAACAATTACGGTTTAACGGGCAGTGATCCAGGTTGGCTCACTGCCCGTTCTGCCATTTTAACACAGGCGGAGTGATATAAGCGTTATTTGATACAGGAGAGAAATAGGAGAAAACGCATAGTAACTTGCATTTTTGGTTATCACCGTATATAATGGGCTGGAATCCTGACCCAGTAAAATTGAAAAATAAAGGTGATACCATGGATAAGGAAAAAACAGCCGCTGCGGCCGCTGAGCCGGAGGTCAAAAAGAAGGGCGGCAGAAAACCCATGACGGCGGCGGAAAAGGCCGCCGCAGCCAAGGCCCGCCCCCCCCTCCGCCAGCTTTCCTTGCTCTCGGGTGAGGCCGGATGCGCCGATCCCGCCGGGGAAACGTCCCCTGCCCGGACCGCGCAGGAGCCTTCCGGCGGTCAGGCGGGGCATCGGACTGATCAGCGGAAGGCCGTTGACGGCGGCGCTGCGGACGCCCTTTCCGAACCGGACGCCGCCCCCCTCCTGCCCACCTCGCAGCTCGACATCGCGGTGTCGCTCGCGCACAGCGGCGCGCTCCTGCCGGTCCTGCACTGCCTGCCGCGCAAGGACTGCAACGTCTCGCTGGGCTATCCGCTGGAACGTTCTCTCCTCTTCCGGCTTGTGGACACCGTCCTCGACGTGCGCCGCCGCCGGAGGCCGGACGGCACCGCCCACTGGCGCGCGCTGGCCGATCTCGTGCGCCATCCCTATCTGCGCCTGCTCGAAGCCGACGGCATCCCGCTGCGCGACGTGTTCCAGAACATGGAAAGCCGCCTGCGCAAGGGAGGCCGCTACGCCGACATCCACGAGGCGGCTGCGGGCGCACTCGACGACTTCACGGCCGCGTCCAGCCTGCCGGGTCCGGCTCTGACCGCCGTCCGGGACGTGCTGGGCCGTATCCTGCGCGACACTGTGGACACGTGGGCGCGGGCCGCGACGCTGGCGCAGGCGGCCGGGGCCCTTGGCGATCTGTGCGAGACGCTGCTCGTCCACGGCGGCGGAGACGATGCCGAGAACGGCAAGCCGTCCATCTGGACGCGCTTCCCCATCGACGCGGAATGCCTCTTCCGGCTCATGCAACGGATCATCCCGGCCCTGCGCGACAACGGCATGGCCGACACGCCCCTGCCGTGGCCCCTCCTGCAAACCATGCTCACCGAGCTCATGCGCGCCGAACGCGTGCCTTTCGAGGCCGATCCGCTCACGGGCCTGCAAGTGCTCGGGATGCTCGAAACGCGCCTGCTGCGCTTCTCGCGCGTCTTCATGGTGGATGTCACCGACGACCGTCTCCCCGGCGCGCCTATCCGCAGCCCCCTCCTCCCGGACAGCCTGCGCGCCCTGCTCGGCCTGCCCGACACGCGCAGCCGGGAACAGCTCGCCGCCTACACCTTCCACCGGCTCATCGCCGGGGCCGACGAAGTCTGGCTCTACTGGCAGGAGGGCGTGGAAACATCCGGCCTCTTCGACGGCAAAAAGCAGCGGAGCCGCCTTGTGGAGGAGCTTATCTGGCGGGAGGAACAGGCACGCGGGCAGCGTCTGAAACCGGGGCGCGAGCCCTTGCGCGCGGCCTCGCTCGAAGTGCGGCCTCCCCTGCGCTCGCGCAAGATCATCCCCAAAACCCCGGCCATCCGCGAGCGCATCGCCGCCTTTCTCAAGCAGCCCCTGTCCGCCACGCGGCTGGACGCCTACCTGACCTGCCCCCTGCGCTTCTATTACGAGCGGCTTTGCGCCATCCTGCCCATCGAGGAGGTCAACGAGGAGGACGATCCCGCCGCCGTGGGCGTGTTGCTGCACGAGGTACTCAAAACCTTTTATGCCCCGGCCGTGGGAAAAACCGTGCGCCCCGATCCGCAGAATGGCGACGCCTCCCTGCCCGCGCTCGACGAAAAGGTGTTGCGGGCCCTCTTCCGCGAAGCGTTCGAGGCCTCGGACCTTCCCGCCTCGCTGCCGCCGGAAAGCGCGGCCATGCTCTCGGTGGCCGGGCCGGAGCGCTTGGCCCGATTCCTGCAAGCCCAACCCGAGCAAACCGAGGTGCTTTCTCTCGAAGAAGACTATGAGGCCGTCATCCGCGTGGAAGGGCGGGATCGCCGCCTGCGGGGTGTACTCGACCGCGTGGACTGGCGCGAGCAGGAGGACGCCGAGGGCGCGGCTGAGGAAGGCGCGGTCATCCTCGACTACAAGACGGGGCGCATCCGCTCCCTGCCCCGCGACCTTTGGGACGACGAGGACTTTTGGGAAGCGCTGGCCCCGGAACAGGCGGCGGGACGCGCCGCCGAGACCGATCCCGCCAAAGACAGGCTTCCTCTGGTGGCTGCGCGTATTCCCACCGTGCAATTGCTGTATTATTGTTATCTTTACGGTCAGGCCACCGGCAGGCCGGTTCTCGACGCCGCCTTCGTCGCGCTCGGGGACGACGGGCAGGAACGCCCCCTCTTCGGGAGGGGCATGACCGCCGAGGAAAAGGAAAGGGCGCTGGCCCGCATCCCCGATCTCATCGGCTTCATTCTCCTGCATATGGAGCGCTGCCCCGAGTTCCGCCCGCGCGAAGGCCAACATTGCGGCTGGTGTTCCTGGCGAAACGTGTGTATCATAACCCCTCAACAAGAAAACCGGGTGCCGGACAACGAGACGTCAGCCGTCCCCCGCCCGTGAACTCCATACAGAGACCTCTAGGAGGTTCTTCATGTCTTTTCCAGCTTTGCGCATCGGCGATCTCGTCGCTCGCACCCCTATCGTACAGGGCGGCATGGGCGTCGGCATCTCTCTCTCCCGCCTCGCTTCCGCCGTGGCCAATGAAGGCGGCATCGGGGTCATCGCCGGCGCCATGATCGGGATGAAAGAGCCCGACGTCGCCAGCAACCCCCTCGAAGCCAATCTCCGCGCGCTGCGTACCGAAATCGAAAAGGCCCGCAAGGCCACTCAAGGCATCATCGGCGTCAACATCATGGTGGCGCTGACCACGTTCGCGGACATGGTCCGGACGGCCATCGAAGCGAAGGCCGACGTGATTTTCTCGGGAGCGGGCCTGCCTATGGACCTGCCCAAAATCTTCAACGAAACCTGCGAACGCCACAAGGAAGCCTTCAAGACGAAGCTCGTTCCCATCGTTTCCTCGGGACGCGCCGCCACGCTCATTGCCCGCAAGTGGCTTTCCCGCACCGGCTACCTGCCCGACGCCTTCGTGGTCGAAGGCCCCAAGGCGGGCGGGCATCTTGGCTTTGCGCCGGAAAACATCTTCGATCCCAACTACGCGCTCGAACTCCTCGTCCCCGAAGTGGTCGAGGCCGTGAAACCACTTGAAGACAAGGCGGGCCGGGCCATCCCCGTCATCGCGGCGGGCGGCGTCTACACCGGCGGCGACATCAAGAAATTCCTCGATCTCGGCGCTTCCGGCGTGCAGATGGGGACGCGTTTCGTCGCCACCCACGAATGCGATGCCGACGACCGTTTCAAGCAGGCCTACATCGACGCCAAGCCCGAAGACGTCACCATCATCAAGAGCCCCGTGGGGATGCCGGGCCGCGCCCTTTCCAACGACTTCATCGAGTCCATGCGCGAAGGCGGCAAAAAGCCCTTCAAGTGCATCTTCCATTGCGTGAGCACCTGCCAGCAGGAAAAGACCCCCTACTGCATCGCCGCCGCACTGATCAACGCCATGAAGGGCAACCTGGCGCGCGGTTTCGCCTTCTGCGGCGAAAACGTCTCCCGCGTCAACGCCATCGTGTCCGTGCACGAGCTCATCGCGTCCCTCGAACGGGAGTTCGACGCCGTGGTCGAAGCGGGCCAGCCCGTGGCCGTCCACGCCTAAGGCTTCCTTCTCCGCTCTTTCCAACGCAGAAGGCCCCGAAGTTTCGGGGCCTTCTTCATTTCCGGGAGCGTCCCCCCTCCGGCTCCTGAAGGGGATACTCTCCTTCAGCTTGCCTTCCGGGGATTATGTCTGTACGCAAAGAGAATGGGCCGACAGGCGGAAGTGCGCCCGGCACAACGCTAGCCTTCCCAGCCCCGCATCGCCTTGCCGAGGTGATCGACCCAAATGTCCATGAAGCCCTGATATTCCATCATGCCGCGCAAGACAGGCGTGCAGGCGATGCCCTCGGCAAGAATCCGCGAGCGCCATGACGTCTCGGCGGCCCCGGCCATGTCCTCAAGCGTATGGCGGCCCACCACGGCAAGCAGGGGGAGGAGCCAGACCCGGCGCAAGGGATGGCCCGAGGCGCGCAGCAGGGCCAGAATATGCTCCAGCCGGAACGCCCCGTTGAGCGTCCCCATGAAGACGAGGGGATCGCGCCGCCGCACGGCTTCCGCAAGCGCCCCATAGCGGCTCTCCGCCGCGTGGCGCGTGCCGTGCCCCATGAAGAGCACGGGCTCGTCCGCCCCGCGTTCGGCGGGGAGTTCGCGCAACAGGGCGCAGGCGGCCCGTTCCACCGTCTCCGGCGCTTCCGTAAGCAGCGGAGCGCCCACCACCAGCGAGGCGAACGTCCCGGCCCGTCCCAGCTCGTCCGCCGCGGCAAGGATGTCCCCGTATTCCCGGCCCGGGATCACATGCAGCGGCTGCACGGCCACGTGCGTAAACTTCTCGAAAGCCATCTTGCGCAGGGCCTTGTGCACAGAATCCGATTTCTTCCGCGCCGAGGCGAGGCGCTCGCGCATGAGCATGGACGTAAAGGCCCAGCGCACCGAAACGCCGGGGAAGGTCCGCCGCACCTGATCGTCAAAGCGTTTCAGCGTGGATTCGCCCTGAAACGTGCCCGATCCGAAGGCCGCAAGAAGGATGCCTTTTTTCATCGCAGTAGCGTACAAAAAATTGTACCTTCCTTTTTTCTTTTGTATCCCAACAGGATAATGCGGCTGAGGCCGACCGTGTGTTGACGCGCTCCAAGGCGGCTGATACCCTGACGACTTATACATGTATGGAGAAAGCCCGTGACTATCCCTGTCGCTCTCGTCCTTGGCGGACGCGGCCTTCTCGGCCAGTCCCTGATGAAGCAGCTTGCCGGAAACGGCTGGGAGACGCAAACGCTGGACCGCAACGATTGCAATCTCCTCAATCCCGCGGAATTGCAGCCCCGCATCGAAAGCATCCATCCCGACATCATCCTCAACGCCGTGAGCTGGAACACGGAAGAGCCTGCTGAAGAACAGCCACAAGAAGCCCTCTCTGTCAACCGGGGGCTTCCCGCCTTTCTGGGCGGGCTCGTCAAGGGGACCACGATCTCGCTCATCCATTTCAGTTCCGATCTGGTCTTCAACGGCCGCAAGGAAGGCCCCTATACCGAAGAGGACAAGGCCGATCCCGTCTCCGTCTGCGGCAAGAGCCGCCTTGCGGGAGAACAGGCGCTCCTCGAACTGGGCGCGGACAACATCTGCATCATCCGCACGGGCTGGCTCTTCGGGCCGGGAGGCGACAATTTCGTGAGCCGCATCCTGACGCAGGCCCGGACAGAGCCGTCGCTGGAAATCATCCATGATCAGATCGGCTCGCCCTCCTATACCGTCGACGTCGCGCAGGCGACGGTCCAGCTTGTCAAGAGAAAGGCGCAGGGCCTTTACCATGTGGCCAACTCCGGCCGTGCCTCGTGGTGCGAACTGGCCGCCGAAGCCGTGCGGCAGGCAAGCCTTCCCTGCAAGATAGGAGCCGTAGCCACCGGGGACGGCGCGCGGCGGGCCGCAAACGAAGTCCTCTCCTCGGCCAAATACGCCGCCTTCACCGGCTCTCCCCTGCGTCCGTGGCCGCAGGCCCTGCGCGAATACATCTATACGGAACTGCTTTCCGGCCAATAGGCTCCCATGATGAAAGTCCTTCCCTCCATGCTGCGCGAGGTCTTCCTCGACGCTGTGCACGTAAGCCTCGATTTTTTCAAGGTCCTTATTCCAATCATCATCGGCATGAAAATCCTTGCCGAGCTTGACTGGATACGCTACCTCGCCCTGCCGCTCGAACCGGTCATGCGGCTCACCGGCCTGCCCGCCGATCTGGGCATCGCGTGGGCCACGGGGATCATGGTCAATTTTTACTCTGCCCTCATCGTCTTCGTGGGGCTCTTGCCGAATCTCCCCCCGCTCACCACGGCGCAGGTGACCACACTTGCGGTCATGATGCTCATCGCGCACAGCCTCCCCGCCGAAGGCCGCATCGCGGCGCAGTGCGGCGTCTCCTTCCTCGGCCAGACGCTGATCCGGCTGGGGGTCGCCGTGCTCGGCGGGATCATCGTCCACGCGGCCTGCCTCTCCTTCGGCTGGCTCGACACCCCCGCCCGCATCGTTTTCAGCGCGACGCCGCCGGATACGAATCTTCTCTGGTGGGCCCTGGGCGAAGTGCGGAACCTGGCGAGCATCTTTTGCATCATTTTCGCGGTCATGCTGCTGCAACGACTGCTGCGCCACTTCCGCGTGGCAGACCTCGTTGGCCGGGCCCTCGCCCCGGGTCTGCACCTCCTCGGTATGCGCCCGGTCGCGGCCACCACCATGATCCTCGGCGTGGTCACCGGCATCCTCTACGCCAGCGGCATCATCCTCAAGGAGGCCCGCAGCGGCGAGCTGAGCCGCCATGACGTTTTCTCCGCCATGACCTTCATGGGCCTCGCGCACGCGATCATCGAGGATACCTGCCTCATGCTGCTCATCGGCGCGCACCTCGGAGGGATTTTCTTCCTGCGTCTGGCGCTGGCCTTCGCGGTCTGCGCCCTCATCAACGTCATGTATATCCGCATCAAGGGAAAGGATGCGGAAACGGCCTGACCCACCATCCACACGACGAGTTGGCATGAAACACATCTGGATCAACGCCGGGGAGCTTTCCGGCGACATGCAGGCCGCGGCGCTGTTGAGCGCCCTGCGCGAACGGGAGCCTGATCTCAGGGCCACGGGCATGGGCGGGCCCAACCTCGCCCGCGCCGGGCAAAAGAACCTCTTCCGCGTGGAGGCGCTTTCGGTCATGGGCATTGCGGAAGTGCTCACGGCCCTGCCCCGCGCCCTTCGGATGCTCGCACGCATCAAGGAGGAACTGGCGGCCCTGCGCCCGGATGCCGTGGTGCTGGTGGACGCGCCGGAGTTCAATTTCCGGGTGGCGAAGATCGCGCACGGCCTCGGGATTCCGGTCTACTACTTCATACCGCCGAAAATCTGGGCATGGCGGACCGGGCGCGTCCGCTTCCTGCACCGCCACGTGCGGCGGCTTTTCTGCATCCTGCCTTTCGAGCCGGATTTTTACGCCCGCTATGGTGTAGCCGTGGATTACGTGGGCAACCCCCTCGTCGATATGGTCCAATGGCCGGAACTGGAAACACTGTCGCCCGTCAGTGGGCGCATCGGCCTCATGCCCGGAAGCCGCCGCAAGGAAGTCGAAAGCCTCCTGCCCCGTTTCGGGGAAGCGGCCCGCCTCCTGCTCCGGCAGGGGCGCGACGTGCGTTTCCACTGCCTGCGCGCGCCCAACATGACGGAAGAAAAGCTGCGTTCGCTCTGGCCAGCCGATGTTCCTCTCGTTTTTGAGCAGCCGGAAGACCGTTACGCGGCCATGCGCCGTTGCGAATGCCTGCTGGCGGCTTCCGGGACGGCCACGCTGGAAGCGGCCCTTGCGCGGGAACTGGCGGAGGAGCTGTCCCTGTCCATCCGGCATCCCCGCCTGTGGCGCACGGTGGAGCACGATTATCCCTTGCGTTCCGTCAGGGTGCATTTTTTCCACATCACGGACTATTCCGGCGAGCCCATCGCCAACGAGCGGCAGGCGTTCCTGTGGGTCACGCCGCAAGAAGCCCGTGACCTTCCCTTTCTGGAAGCGGACCGCCCTTTGCTGCCTCTCTTGAAACGACCTTAAACATTGTATATACCCTGTCCTCTCCTACGAAACGTTCTCTGGCGCCTTCGCGCAGGAATCCCTATGCTCCACTGTCAGCCTTCTTCCGCCACTCCCACCATTCCCCTCGAATCCCACGAAAAAACATGGGAATGGCATGTTTCCAGCGACGCGCTTTTTCTGAGCAGGGGCACAAGGGAGGCGCTGGGGCTGGACGAGCACACCACGCCCGCGACCATGGCCGAACTGCTCGGCCATGTCTCCAAAGGCTGCCGGCAAACCCTTCACGAATTGCGCGAAGGCGTACTCACGGGCCACAAGGGGAGCTTTCTGGAAACGGCCTATCCCGTGGAGGGCTTTTTCGTCCGCGAACGGATGATGGTCGTCGAACGGGACGCGGAGGGCCGCGCCAGCCGCGTCATCGGGCACTACGAAATCACCTCCGGCGCGTCTTCCTACCTTCCGCCCGTCAGCCAGACGACCAAGGAAATGGTGGGCTTCTGGACCTGCTCCCTTGCTGACGGTACGCTGCGCCTTGACGGGACCTGCTCCACGCTGCTCGGTTACGCCGACTCCCTTTCCCGCTCCTTTACCCTTGACCAATGGAAAGTGCGGATGCACCCCGACGAAGGGGATTTCCTCGAACGCTACCACCTCGCCATCGAACAGCCTCTCTTCGGGGACGAAATCACCGACGAACTGCGCGTGCGGCGCGAAGACGGCAGCTATGCCCGGCTGTGGGTGCACGGCTCCATCCTCGAACGCGACCGGAACGGACGGGCGCGCAGCATGTCCGGCACCCTGCGCAACACCCTTGCCCACGAGATCAGCCAGGAAAGGCGCAAGCCGGAAAACGGCAGCCTGCTCTCGGCCATCAATTCCACGGGCGACGGCCTCTGGGACTGGAACCCCATCACGGACGAGGTCTATTACAGCCCCCGCTGGCTGTCCATGCTCGGCTACACCGCCGAGCAGTTCCCCGGCCACCTCGACACGTGGAAAGCCAAAATCCACCCGGAAGACCTCAAGAAAATCGTGGAGCCGCAACGCAAGCTGGCGGATTCCCCAGCCTACGGCGACACCTTTGAGTGCACCTACCGGCTCATGCGCGCCGACGGCACCTATGCGTGGATACTCGGGCGCGGCTACGTGACGCACCGGGACGAAAACGGCCGGGCCACCCGCATCGTGGGGCTGCATACCAACATTACCGCTTCGCAGGCCGACCGCGACTATTTTGAAAAGCTGGCCCAGAACGACGCCCTGACCGGGCTGCACAGCCGCACCTATTTCGACATGAAGCTGGCGAACATCGAAAACAGGAACATCCGCCCGCTCAGCGTCATCTCCTGCGACGTGAACGGCCTGAAGCTCGCCAACGACTACATGGGCCATCTTGCCGGGGACAAGCTCCTCCAGTCCGTCGCCGCCCTGTGCAAGGAAAGCGTGCGCGTGAGCGACTGCGTGGCGCGCATGGGCGGTGATGAAATCGTCATCCTCCTGCCCGAGTGCCCGCGCGACAAGGCGGAAACCATTCTCGCCAACATGCGCGCGACCTTCGAGCGCCACAACGCCTGCTCGGACCAGATGCCCGCGCTGGTGTCCTTCGGACTGGCCTGCGCGGAGACCCCGGAGACCTCGGCCGCCTTCGTGCTCGTACAGGCCGACCGCGAGATGCTCAAGGAAAAGCGCGAACGCCGCAAGGCCGATCACATGCGGATCAAGCAATGGATCGAGCAGAACATGGATGTGGTCGTCTCCCTTGAGGAGGACCGCTACTAGGCCGTGGCGGCAACGAGTGTCTCATGGCAAAAATAAAGATATTAAATAATGTTCCCAAACAAAAATGGGAGCAGACATGATACGGACAGCACTGACAATCACTTGTTCAAGCGAAGATGAACAGATTTAAGTGACATTGCCACTAGTCGCACTGCGTCCTTTTCTGATATCCTACGGGCAAAAAGTGGTGATAGATTTGTTCGTAGAGCAGCAGTTTGGAGTGCGGAGATGAAGCACAATAGTGGCATCCCAACCGAATGGCAGGTGCTCTCTATGAACGCTTCCAGATGCTCCCCTGTCCATGGACGCAGTGCGGCTATCCAACCTGCGGCCTGCATGTACGATTGCTGATCTGCGCTTAACCGTAATAAGTGCCAAGGCGTCGCCTACATAAGTGTGCCCCTGTAGAGCTTGCAACATCTACAGGGGCACAAACTTGATCGTATCCGAGCGGATGCGGTGATACTGTCGGGGGGCTGCCCCGACTGGGCAGCCCATCCCAAAAAATGACAAATAATGTCAACAGATTCTAGTTACCGTGCTTGGCCTTCCACGAATCAGAGTTGGGGAAAAAGAGGGGTTGACCGAATTTTTCCTTGCCGAAGTCACGAATAAGGGTCTGCGCCTCGTCTCCCACAAGCCAGTCGGCAAATTTCAGGGCGGCATCCTTGTGGACACCGGGGAAACGTTCGGGATTGACACGGATGATGGCGATGAGATTGAGCATAATCGGATCATTTTCCACCAGCGGCGTTATGCTCACCTTGTCCTTGAGGGTAAGCCACGTGGCGCGATCCATCAGGGTGTAGGCCTGTCTTTCATTAACATAGAGCGTGGTTGCCTTGTTGCCCTTGGCCCCGTCGGCATAGACTTCATACCACGGTCCGGAAGGCGTGATACCCGACGCCTGCCAGATTTCCATTTCCTTGACGTGCGTGCCGGAATTGTCGCCACGCGAGATGAACGGCTTGCCCGCCTTAGCGATGGCGGCAAAGCTCTGAGCAGCGCTCTTCATGCCCCTGATGCCAGCGGGGTCATTCTCTGGTCCGAGAATGACGAAATCATTGTACATGACGTCACGGCGATCTATGCCGAAGCCGGCTGCCACAAAGGCGTCTTCAAGCTTGCGGGCATGCACCATCACCAGGTCAAAGGTACCGCTTTCGGCCTTTTTCAGGGTTGCGCCCGTCCCGGCTTTTTCCATGGCGACAGCGATGCCGGTTTCTTGCGTGAAGGTTGTCGCCAACAGGGGCAGAATACCGGCATCGACTGGGCCGATGGTGCTGGAAATGCGCAGGCTGTCCTCTGCGCGTACCGACAGCGGAAGCGCAAACAGGAACAGCAGGCAGAGAAGACCGATCAGACGAGATTGTTTCATGAGAAGTCCTCCTTGGGGCGTTTGCATGGTATTTTCTGCCTCGGCTTATCGCTGCTAAACCGGGGCCAGCCCTTATAATCGACCTTGGAGACCAGCAACGGCGCCAAGGTCTCCGCGACAGGCAGAGCGAATATACCCGTTTTCTGACGTGCCTTCCTTTCCGGGCTTACGCCGCGCCGACGCCGGCTTGCACGAAAAGAGGACAATCGTACGCGCGCGTTATAGCCTGTTTTCCATTGCCCGGCAATGTTTTCCAAGCCAATTCGGGCGTACCTGACGCGGTCATCGGCCCGCGAGTGCCGGCTATGAAAGGCAAGACGGTCAGCTCTCTTTCAGGCGCGCCCCGCTCTTGCGGAGACTTGCAGCCGCGCCCCGACCCGGGGCTCACGACACGGACCAGCAGCGGGGTGCGGACCCCGCGCGCCGCACCCGGCACAAAGCAGCGCGTCCGGCGGCGTGGGCAGACTTGGCCACAGCCCGGCGCGCGAAACCTCGTCCTCGGCGTCGAAAAGGAAACAGGGGGCCCCGGCGGGCAGGGCGGCGGCGACGGCTTCAAGCGCGCCCATGTCCCGCCCGGCAAGCTGGAAATCCCATCCCGCAGCGGCGAATTCCCGGACGGCGGCCCGGGCGATGCCGGACCCCGCCCCCAGAACAAGCATGGTGGGCATACAACTACTCCTTTCTATAGGCTTGCTATGCCGTTCAACAAAACCCCGCCCGGGGAAATGCCCCGGCAGATCAGGTCCCGATGCCGCCGCATGTTCCGCGCAGGCACGGATACCGTTCAACGCCACAGGCAGGCCCGACCCGCTGCCGTTCAACACCCCAAGCAGGACCGGACCGGATGCCGTTCTGCGCCCCGGTCAGACCCGTCCGGATGTTGCTTACTGCCCCGGGCAGGCCCGGACTTGATGCCGTCCGAGAGAATGGCCCGGCTTTTCCCTGCGGCCCCGGCAGGCCCGGCGGTGGCGGCGGCTCCCTCGGCGGGAGCATCCCCACAGCCAGCTTGCGCTTCCGGCAGGGATACCCTCCCTTTAACCGCCCTCACCGGGAACGGCCCGCCGTCGTGAGGCCCCGCAACTTCCGGGGGAAAGGCGCCTGTTTCCATCTGCTCCCTTCGGCGGCGGCCCGTTCCCCGTGGGCTTTCCCGGACTTGTCCAACGGTCCATTTCCCGTACGCCCCGGGGATGGATGCGCCACCGGGTGCGGGTGGAGTTCCGCGATACCTCATTTCCCATACGCCCGGGGATGGATGCCATATTGGATGCCGCATGGCACGCCACACATGAGGCCCTCGACGCCGTTTCCCATACGCCCCGGGAGGGGTGTGGTGTACGGTCGAGAGATCGCAGGCTGGTCCGCCATTTCCGATACGCCCGGGGGGATGGATGCCGCCAACCGTCCCGGCAGGTAAGGCCATCTGCATACCCCTCAAGAGGTCAGCCGGGGAATGTGCCTCGAGATGTCCCGCACGGGAAGGATCATCCTTAATAGATCATCCTTATAAGAAGAAGCCTCTTGAGGCCGCCCTTCCGCTTTCCCGGAAGGGAAGGCGGCCTGCTGGAAAAGGCGTTGCGGCTGGGGCATCCCTCACCCCGCAGCCTGCCAAGAAAAGGAAACTCCCACAGGCAGGGCGGCTGGGCATCCCTCACTCCGCAGGCGGCCAAGAAAAGGAAGCCCCCACAGGCAGGGCGGCATTGAACGGTTCTCGTTGTCAATTCAATCCGATTTATCCGCTTGTACCTTTTCCATGCCGGGTGGTAAAGCTGACTTAACAATCCGCAGCAACACACACAGGAGGCTTATCATGGATATGCAATCAAAGCTCGCTCTCGTTTCCATCGCCTTTGCCCTCTTCGCCATCTTCCGCGGCTATTGTTCCTTGCAGGACATGTAAGCCCCATAACGCACAACCGCCCGGAGGCACGCCATGCTCATGCAATCAACGATGTTTTTTACCGCCATCGCCGCCATGCTCTCATGCAGCCTTTACGGATTCATGAAGTGATTACAAGAGTCGCGTAAGAGTCGCCCTCCGGTATACAGTCCTGCGGCGACGCTGAGTCCCTCATCCTTCTTACCACGGCCCTGACGCCCGCCGACCTGCACCGGGTCGCCGTGAGCCGCCGCTACCGCCGGGCATCCCCACCAACCTGTAGCCGCCGTCGTTCCCGACGCGCATGGGAGAGCTTTTATGGATATGCACAGCCGCTTTTACCTCCTTGGCGTTCTCCTGCTGGCTTTCAGCGTCATCCGCGGTTACCTTGCCCTCAAGGAGCCCCAATGAGCCGAACGCCCCTTGCCCCTCCAGAAGGCCGCCCCACCCGGACGGCCTTTTTTCATGCCCTCTTCCGTATTTGTGCAAGTTAGCGTATTCACATGATAAATTGATAATTTTCGCTTGATGATCCGATACCGTTTATCCGTTTGTCCTTCGCAGCGGGATGATGCTAGAGCAACACTACGGACATTCCACATCCACCCCCGAGCGAGGAGAAAACAGCCATGCGGGAAAAAGCCATCAGCAACGGATACCATCTGCAACTCATGAACGGCGTTCTGTTCGTCATCCTTTTCGCCAGCGCCGCGTATCAGCTTTCGCAGTGGCATTACATTTCGCTGCTCGGCATCAGCCCGCTCATCGTGGGCATCGTGCTGGGCATGGTCTACGGCAACACCTTGCGCCTGCACCTGCCCGTCTACTGGCTGCCGGGCATCCTCTTTTCTTCCAAGGTGCTGCTGCGCGTGGCCATCGTGCTCTACGGCTTCCGGCTGACCTTTCAGGACCTCGCCCTCGTCGGGGTCAACGGCCTTGCCATCAGCGCCTTCATGCTCACAAGCACCTTTATCGGCGGCTCGTGGCTCGGCATGAAGGTCTTCGGGCTGCCCCGCCGCCTCGCCCTCCTGACGGCGGCGGGCAGTTCGGTGTGCGGCGCGGCCGCCGTCCTCGCCACCGAGCCGGTGGTGCGCGGCGAGTCCCATGAGAGCAGCATCGCGGTGGGAACAGTCGTTGTCTTCGGCACCATCGCCATGTTCGTCTATCCCTTCCTCTTCACGCACGGCTATTTCGACATGTCCGAACAGGCCTACGGAATGTTCGTCGGCGGCACGCTGCACGAAGTGGCCCACGCCGTGGCCGCCGGGCAAGCCGTCTCCGCCGACGCGGGCAACACCGCCGTCATCGTCAAGATGATCCGCGTGATCATGATCGCTCCCCTGCTCATCTGCCTCGGCTTCTGGCTGAACCGCTTCCCCGAAGACCAGCCCGAAGAGGCCAGCCGCGTTCCTTCCTACGGCACCTACAACTTCAGCACCTTCCCGTGGTTCGCCATCCTGTTCATCGTCTGCATCGGCATCAACTCCCTCGGCATCATCCCGCATCAGGCCGTGAGCATCATCAATTCGCTCGACATCTTCATGCTGACCATGGCCATGTGCGCCCTCGGCATGGAAACCAGCCTTGAAAAGGTGCGCACGGTCGGCCCGAAGCCCTTCCTCCTCGCCGGGGTCCTCGCCCTCTGGCTCCTCGGCGGCGGCTACTTCGTCACCCGCTTCATCCTGTCCCTCAATCTCTAGGCACCCCACGCGGCCACGCCGCAGCCCGGGCACCAACCGCCCGGCCAG
>OFGR01001483.1_pt1 | contig 18567 bp, 19 predicted proteins | sample 1521811 | NCBI WGS metagenome assembly OFGR01 (sample SAMEA3504098, study PRJEB24116) | mouse gut metagenome | biome: mouse gut; feature: mouse-associated habitat; material: faeces | place: Denmark | collected 2011
AATAATATTTTTATAAAATTCATTCCTTTTTGCTTCTGCTTTTCCTTGTTTTTTCTTTTATCAGATTTATATGTTTCCTTTATATTTATTTTAATCAGCGTTGTTTTCTGCCTGAAAATTCATTTTTTATATACTGGCTTTATTTTATATTACTTTCATATCTTTCTGTCTGATTTTATATTTCTACACATGCCGCGTCCGGCTTTCTGCAAAAGGACGGCACTGCCTGCCAGGCTATTTTTCTTTTTATATGTTATATTATAAACAATGCGCACAAAAATGCAATTTCCCATCACGGATTTACAACAATATTCCGGTAAAATGCAACAAAAAGACAGTTTTGCAATTTCCATTATTTTCACCCGGCTCTAAAACTGCACAATTTTCCACTTGTTTTCACGAATGAATTTTTATTTTTTCCATAAACTTTATTAAAACTCTCTTAATTTCGTGACTGCCTGCTTGTATGCAGGAAATGCATGTGCTATAATCCGCATTGTGTAGGTGTTTTTTAGAAGCTGCCATAAAAAGACACAACTATTTCAGGCAGCTTCGCGTGTGTATGGATGTACCTGAATTTTTTAGGTAAAGAAGGGTGAAAAATGCAAATCTGCAAAAAGAAAAATGTGGCTGTTTCCTTAAAAAACCTGGCATATCAGTACCGTCATGGGTGGATTCTATCGTATCTGCTTCTATATGCCGCGTGGTTTGCGTATCTGGAACAGACCGTAACAAAAAAATTCCATATTATTACAATGCCCATAGACCTGCGCATACCATTCTGTGAATATTTTATTATTCCCTATCTGCTCTGGTTTGCATATGTCGCCTTCGGGATAGGGTATTTCTTCTTCCATAATAAAAAGGATTACTATAAAATATGTGCCTTCCTGTTTACAGGCATGACCGTATTTTTAATCGTATCGGCGATTTATCCAAACGGGCATTACCTGCGCCCGCTGGAATTTGAAAGACACAACTGGTGCACGGCACTGGTCAGCTGGCTGTACCGGACGGACACTCCGACCAACCTGTTTCCGAGCATTCATGTATATAACTCCCTCGGCGTGCACATCGCGCTCAGGCAGAGCGAATGCTTCCGGAATAAGCCTGTGAGCCGGGCTGCCTCGTTCGTGCTCTGTGTTTCCATTATTTTCTCCACCATGCTGTTAAAGCAGCATTCGGTGTTCGACGTGCTGACGGCATTCGGACTGGCAGCTGTGATGTACTATGCCGTTTATGGAGAAGCTTATAAAAAACTGCTGGCGCTTGTGCGTACCGGAGAGCTGAAAAAGCGGCTGGTGCTGCGCGGGCTGCGGCTGTAAATATACTGCCGCCTGCATGGATTATGCCTAAAGCAGTCAAAAACTGCCCATAAATAACATTATGGGCAGTTTTCTAATATTTTTTCTAATTCCTTCCGCAGGCGCGGCACATCTTCAATCAATGTATTCCAGACGATATTTAAATCCACCTTGTCATAATCATGCGCATGCAGATTTCTCATCCCCTTCATTGCATGCCATGGTATATGATTATGCTTTTCAAGAAATTCATCTGTAAAACGCCCTGCCAGTTCACCAATCTGAATCATGCATTCAATTCTTTCTCCATCCTGCTGATTTCATCCAGCCACAGCCGTGCGGAAGCATCCGACGGCATCCGCAGGTCTCCGCGCGGTGATACAGCCACGCTGCCGACTTTCGGCCCGTCCGGCAGGCAGGAGCGCTTAAACTGCTGGGAGAAAAACCTACGGTAAAACGTCCCGAGCCATTTCAGAATCGTGCCATCCTCATATTTCCCGGCAAATGCCAGCTTCGCCAGGCGCATGACCTTCTGCGGCTCATGCCCGAACCGCAGAATCTGGTACAGGAAAAAATCATGCAGTTCGTAAGGGCCTACGAGGTCTTCCGTCTTCTGGGAAATCCTGCCATCCTCCGGCGGCAGCAGTTCCGGGCTGACCGGGGTATCGAGCACATCTAAAAGCACCTCCCGCAGTGCCACGTCCTCACAGGTATCTGCATAGTATTTTACAAGATGCCGCACCAGCGTCTTTGGCACCGATGCATTGACTCCGTACATGGACATATGGTCGCCATTATAAGTCGCCCAGCCAAGCGCCAGCTCTGACATATCGCCCGTGCCGATAACCATGCCGTTATATTTATTCGCAGCATCCATCAGAATCTGCGTGCGCTCCCTTGCCTGGCTGTTTTCATACGTGATATCATGAATGCCGGTACTGTGCCCGATATCTTTCAAATGCACGCTGACTGCATCACGGATGCTGATTTCCTGAAATTCCGCGCCCAGGCACTGAATCAGGCTGACTGCATTCTCATACGTCCGGTCTGTCGTGCCAAATCCCGGCATCGTCACAGCCAGAACCTGCTTTCTTGGAAGGCCCAGCAAATCAAAAGCCCGCACGGTAACGAGCAGTGCCAGCGTGGAATCCAGCCCGCCGGAAATGCCCAGCACGGCCTGCCTGCATCCGGTATGCTCCAGCCTTTTTTTCAGCCCCATTGCCTGAATCGCCAGAATTTCCTCACACCGCTTCTCCCGTTCTGCCTGGTCACCCGGTACAAACGGCGACGGGTCAATATAGCGCTCCAGCTTCGTTTCCCTGATTTCCAGCGGAAAATGCGTCACCGTATAATCCTGCGTGCCAGCCTGTTCAAAGGTAGTCATCCTGCGCCGCTCCGCCGTCAGCTTTCTGACATCGATTTCCGCATAAACAGGCTCGCTGCCAAACCGCCGTGATTCTTTGAGAATGGTTCCGTTTTCTGCAATCAGGCTGTGTCCGGCATATACCACATCCTGTGTCGATTCCCCGTCCGAAGCATTCGCATAAACATAACCGCACACAAGCCTTGCAGACTGTCCTGCCACAAGCTGCCTGCGGTATGCATCCTTGCCGGTCACTTCATCTGAGGCTGACAGATTGACAATCACACTGGCACCGGCCAGCGCATGCGCAACGCCCGGCGGATCCGGGGCCCAGACATCCTCACAGATTTCCGCTGCAATCCTAAGCTCCTTAAAATTCTCACAGACAAACAGCTGCTTTGTCCCCATCGGCACCGTAACGCCTTCCCACAGCGTCACCGGCACTGTCTGCCGCATTCCTTTTTCAAAATGCCTAGCCTCGTAAAACTCCGCATAATTGGGCAGGCTCGTCTTTGGTACAATGCCAAGTATATTTCCCCGGTTCAAAACGGCCGCTGCATTGTAAAGCTTGTCCAGATACTGCAGCGGAAGCCCCGCAAAAATCACTGCATCCAGCCCGGCCGTTTCTTCTGCTATTACCGCCAGCTGTTTTTTTGCTTCTTCCAAAAGCAGGCCCTGCAAAAATAAATCCCCGCAGGTATACCCGGTTATGCACAGCTCCGGGAATACAAGAATAGAAGCGCCCCGTGCCGCTGCTTCCTTCGCCTGTTCAATGATGGAACGGGCATTAAACGCCGGGTCTGCTACCTTCACCTTCGGGGACAGTGCAGCTGCCCTGATAAATCCATGTTTCATGCTATCTCAGCTCCTTTTTCATCATTCAGCGTTTCTGGCTGGTTACCCCCGCGTCTCCATTTCCGAGAGCATTTCGCGCAGCTCATCCGCATCAAACTGGTATGCCGTATTACAGAAATGGCATTTGACCTCCACAGGCTCGTTGTCATCGGCCATGCCCTGCATATCCTGCCTGGATATACTCGACAGCGCTTTGCGCACGCGTTCCTTCGAACAGCTGCACTGAAACGAGGCCGGAAATTTGTCTGTAATTTCCATTTCCAGTCCCTTTAACAGCTCTCCTAACATATCTTCCGGCGTACAGCCGCGCTCCAGCATATCGGTCACCGGGCTTAAGCCGGAAATATTGCGCTCCAGCGTTTCGATTACCTCGTCCCCCGCAAACGGCATCAGCTGCAGGATAAACCCGCCGGCCTGCCGGATGGAGCAGTCCCTGTCCACCAGCACGCCAAGCCCCACTGAAGACGGCACCTGCTCCGAAGAAGCAAAATAGTATGTCAGGTCTTCTGCAATTTCCCCGGTCTGCAGCTCGGTCGTCCCGGTATACGGCTCTTTTAAGCCCATGTCCCTGATGACGCGCAGCACTCCTTTTCCAATAGCGCCGCCGACATCCAGCTTGCCCATCGCATTTGGCGGCAGCTTTACATCTGCTTTATTCGGATATCCTTTGACATGCCCTTTGGAATCCGCGGTTACGACAAGCCCCTGCACCGGCCCGTCCCCCATGACCTGCAGCGTCAGCAGGTCGTCTTCCCCTTTCATCATAACGCCCATCATCGCCCCTGCTGCCAGCAGCCTGCCGAGTGCAGCCGATACGACCGGGCTTGCCTGATGCGCACGCCTTGCATGCTCTGTCAGTTCCTTTGATGTAATGGCAAACGCCCGTACTGCATGCTCCGCAGCCGCTGCCCGAACCATATAATCACCCATAACTTTATTTTTCTCCTTTACCATTGTGCTTCATCCAGACAGCCCGTCCTGTTGTGCACATTTCCTGCACTCCCTGGCAGCCACATAGATGCGTGCACTGTCTGCACGCACCGGCCCGTGGTCTTCCCCGTCACAGGCCCAGGCAAATTCCAGGCCGGCCTCGCCGAGCAGCCGGACTGCCTCATCCAGGCTGTAGCCACGCTCATAGTGTGTTTCCTCATATCTGCGGTAAAGCCCGTTTTCTTCCCGGATAAAAAGCGTCAGCGCATATTCATTGATATGTTCTTCTTCATCATAGTAATTATCCCAGACAAGGCTGCCTTCGTCCCGGTGCTCGCTGAATGTCTGCTGCCCGAGCTGCATGCGGAATTTATAATCCGTGTTCAGGTCAAAAATAAAAATACCGCCCGGGTCCAGATAATTGTTCACCAGCCGGAAAACCGCAAGCAGCTCCGATTCTTCCAGCAGATAGTTCATGGAATCACAGACGCTGACAACCGCCCGCACCGTTCCATACAGCTCAAACTCCCGCATATCCTGTTCCAGATACAAAATATTCCTGCTCTCCTGCTCCCCGGCGCTGCCATTTTCCTGTGCGATACTGAGCATTTCCTGCGATGCATCGATTCCTATCATGTCATAGCCGCATTCGGACAAAAGCCTTGTCATTCTGCCTGTCCCGCAGCCCAGCTCGCATACAATTCCATCCGCAATGCCTTCCCGGCGAAGCGCCCCGGCCAGAAAATCCCGCCATGCTTCATACGGCACATCTTCCATAAATATATCATAAACACCGGCAAAACCTGTATATGCTTCCATTCTTCCCTGTCTCCCGTCTTTCCATTCCTTAACATACTAACAAGAATTGGAAAAAATTTCAAGCGCCTCTCCAAGCCCTGTACAGATTTTCGTGCACAGCGGCCGGATTTGCGGGGATGCTTCAAACAAATCCGGCACCAGAACCGTCATGCACCCGGCTGCATGCCCGGCCCTTATCCCGTTTTCGCTGTCCTCAAATACGATGCACTCCTGCGGCAGATATCCAAGGCGCTCTGCGGCACAGAGGAAAATATCCGGGGCCGGCTTTCCGTGCTTTACTTCCGTGCCGCTTACAATTACAGAAAAATACCCGGCTATGCCCGAGATATCCAGGTTCGACTCTATCTGTGCTTTCGTACTGCTGCTTGCCACTGCTGTCCGCACCCCGTGCTCTTTCAAATAATCCAGCATTTCCCTGACGCCTGCTTTTTGCGGCACATGCACAGACAGCTTTTCCCGCATCCGTTCCATGCACGCTTCCATAATGCCTGTCCCATCCGCAGTATGATAATACTCCTCAATTACCTGGCGCATATACGCTCCGTTCGTGCCGGATATTGCTTTCGCAAAACCGCCCGCAAGCTCTATCCCCCTTTCCCCGGCAAGCTCCTGCCAGGTCTGCTGGTACATGCGCTCCGTATCAAACAAAACGCCGTCCATGTCAAAAATCGCGCCTTTACATTCCATGTCCTATCCTTTATCCTTTCCCCTAGCAGGCCGTCCAGCCTGTCTGGCCTTTACAGGTTATATTTTAAATAATATATCACCACCCTGCTTCTTGCAACACAAAACAACGAATAAAACAGGTTTAAAAATAAATACTGGTTCATTTTCATATTTACGGAAACAGATTTTCGATGTATAATGCATATAGCAGCCTGCCCTGTCAGGCACGCAGTTTTAAAATCAATACGCAGGACAAATACATCTCTGGCAGCGGCATGCCAGAAATGCATCATGGAGGTTCCCTTGGAAACAGCGGCATTCACACATTCTATTTCAAACAGCATCAAAACCGTATACAAAAGGCGCCTGTTTTACCCGCTCCTTTACCTGGCGCTTTTAGCAGTCTTTTGGATAATATCCCCGGTATCAGAGCTGGCATTTGTGCGCCACGTCTCATCCCCGGTTCCCTTCCAGGAGCTGCAGAAAAGCCATGCTGCTTATGTTTCCGTTACGCTTTCTGATTTGCATTTTACCGGATATACGCAGAAATTCCTGGGATTTACAAGCGGCTACTATTATTATACGTTCTATGAGGGCCAGTGCGTCCTCGTACTGCTGTCCCCGTCCTCATGCGAGGCCGGACTGCCGGATATTGAAAAAACCACGGTATATGTCCGCATCCTGAAAAATTTTGAAGATTATGAGGGGCTGACGGCCAGCCTTGCCGGAGATTTGGAATGGACAGCTTCCGGCATCCAGGAACAGATACCGGATTTTTTGTTAAGCGAACCTGGATTTAACAAACCGGCTGCGATTGCGCTGTTAAGCTTTTTCTTTCTGAGCGGTCTTTTCGCGCTTATGCAGCTTGCAGCCTGCACGGCCTATATTTTAAATCCCCTGCTCTCTCCTGCCTGCCGGCATCTTGGCCGTTACGGCGATGCAAAGGTACTGTTAGCCCAGGCGGAAGCAGAACTGGATGCCATGCCGCAGCTGGCCGCAGAGGATATTTATATTACAGAGAACTTTTTTATTGTATTTGCGGATGACCAGACTGCCGTTGTGCCAATCCGGGAAATTATCTGGGTATACAAGCATTCCACGCTGCACAAATTTCTGTGGTATCATTTCAGCATATCCTATACGCTGCACATTACCGCAAACAGGTACCTGTACCTGCAGTGCCCGAAAAACATGAAATCGGATATTGACGGCATTATCAGCTATCTGTGTGAAGCCAACCCGGAAATTGCCGCCGGATTCAGCGAGGAAAACCGCCGCAGGGTACAGAGCCTTTTAGGCACAGCAGGATTTGCAAGAGTAAGACATTTATGGAGATAACAGCAAAGACTGCGCAGGGACTGAGCAAAGACTGAACAAAAACAGCTGCGAAAGAACAAAGAATAGCAGGCGCTGCTTTCAGAACAAACATGGGGCTGCCGCCTTAGAGCGTGTTTGAAAAATGCTTTGTGTGAGATTTACGCCAAATTCAGGTTACACAGCCCGCCATGCGCCCTTCATTCGGCGCAAATCTCCCAAAAATTGGGGAACACATCTGACAGAAAGCATTCTTTAAGACAGGCTCTAAGTAAATACAGCAAGATATCGTATCAAAAATGATTCAGACGAACCATATCCTGTTTCATTTATCTAATGCGGCAGCCCTGTATTTTAATTCAGCTTTTCATAATCTATGAAAAATTCGATTTCAGCTTCCAAACAACCCCTGGAAAAATTCGATTATTGCTGCCAGCAGATTCTTGAAGAATGCCGCAATGCTTCCAAAAAATCCGGTGTTTTCTTCCATTTCTTTTAAAGAATCGTATATCGAGCCCGCCTGCTGTAACAGGCTGTCTACATCAATATCCAGCGAGCCGATTTTTTCCATCAGGGCAGTAATCTGTTCTTTTTCACTGTCATCCAGAACAATTTCAAATTTACTGCACGCCTTTGAAATGACTTCCTGTATTTTTGCTTTGTCCTGCAGTCCGCCCTCGACAACCTTCTGTTTGACATACGCAATAAATTCTTCCGTCTGTACATCTTCGCCCAGGCTTTCGTTCAGCTCTCCGGTTACGACAATTTCATTCATCGCTGCATCCAGGCTTTCGGTGTCCACATCTGCATTTTCCATATCTGCATATGCCTTCATTGCGCCAATCAGTGCCGCTGTCCCGGATAATGGAAATGGCCCTGCCACAATGACATCTGCATCTTCCAGGCCTGCCGTCGCCAGGGCATTTTTATACATGCCTACTGTACAGTAAGTAATATTTTTGGTTGCGATATGAATGCCGTCTCCCTTTTCCCGCTTTACAATCACAACCGAAGACAGCGCCCTTGTTCCAATCGTGGACGCGTCCAGATAGTCATCCAGATACTGGTGTTCTTCTTCGTTTGTGACCGTCACGACATTGTACTGGCCAAGGTTTGCCGGGTCAATTCCCATCAGGCTCAAAACCGTGAGTTTCTGGTCTTCTTTCAGATTCGCGCCCAGTGCCAGATATGGCTTGTCATTTTCCTGAATGACGACATCATCGCTTCCAGAACCCGCTGGCGTAATCTCTGCACTGATATCCGGATTTTCTTTCTTTATATCTGCATGTATGTTTCCATCCGCATCTGTATCTTCCGGCTGGCCTGCGTCTGCTCCTGTTTCCGGCTGGCCCGCATCAGATGCTGCATCCGGCTGGGCCATACTATCCGCATCCGCCCCGGCTCCGTTTTCACCCACTCCGGCCTGGCCCGATGGCCCGGCTTCGTTTTCACCCATTCTGGCCTGACCCGATGCTGCACCAGTTCCGCCTGTTCCTTCCTGGCCTGCTGCCATGGCTCCATTCTGGCCTGCACCGGAATCCGCAGCTGGCTGGCCTGCTGCACCGGCTTCGTTTCCGCCGGCTCCGCTCTGGCCTGCTGCCAGCACCAGCTGCTTCCCGCCTGCGGATTTAGAAATACCCGGTGCTCCTGATACAGCCGCAATGACTGCCAGCATTAATATACTGCATTTTTTCCAATTTCTGTTCACGCTGATTCCTCCCTGCTGCTCCTGCGCAGAATTTCGATTCTCCCAGGAACACAAAAACCTTATTCCTATTGCTTTTCCACGTTTTTCTGCCTTCATGCAGAATTTCGATTCTCCTATATACAAAAGCCTTATTCCTGCTGCGTTTCCACATTTTTCTGCTTCTATTCAGAATCTCGATTCTCCCTGAAACACAAAAACCTTATTCCTGCTGCGTTTCCACGTTTTTCCGCTTCTGTGTCCCTTACTATTTCATATGCCTGCGGCACCACTGGTAAATATCTGCAAACACTTTTTCCCGGTCTGTTTCCTGCAAAATCTCGTGGCGGTCATCCTGGTAAAGCTTTAATTTCACATCCTGGATTCCGGCCTGGCGGTACTGCGCATATGCCTTTTTCACGCCCTCCCCGAAGTTCCCGACCGGGTCGTCGGCACCCGATAGAAACAGAACCGGCAGGTCTTTGCGTATTTTGCGGACATGCTTCATGCAGCTGACATAATGAATGGTCGAAAACAGCCCGAAATATCCATTCAATGTAAATACAAACGTACAGCGCGGGTCCTGGTAATATGCCCTGACGCTTTCTTCGTTTTTTGACAGCCAGTTTCTGGAAACATCTTCCCCGGTCTTGTCAAACTGCGCATATGGCTTTCCAAACGACACTTCCGTAATAAACCTGCTGCGGTAATGCCATCCGCGGAACAATCCTATCAGGCAGCAGACAAGCATGCCAAACCGCGTAACAGCCTTTGGCTGCGTTCCAGTCCCGCAGATAACGGCACCCGTGACATCCCCGCTGTGCAGCGTCAGATACCTGCGCAGCAGAAACGAACCCATGCTGTGCCCGAGAATAAAATACGGGCAGTCCGGGTACTGGTTTTGTATAATGCGCGTCACCTGATGCATATCCGCAACTGCCGTTTCTGACGGCCTTTTCTCTGAAAAATATCCCCATTCCGCTTCATCCGTAACCGAATCCCCGTGTCCCAGATGGTCATGACCGACAGCCAGAAACCCCCTGCCGGCCAGATAGCAGGCAAATTCATCATACCGTTCAATATATTCTATCATTCCATGTGTCATCTGCATGACTGCACGCACACTCCCGGATTTCGGAATCCACTTTACTGCATTTATTTTTGTTTTGCCGTCCCTGGACAGAAAATGAAACCGCTCTTTCATTACCTCACCCATAGGCCACCACCTTTCCCGTATCAGCTGCGCATGCTTTCGATTATCTGGTCAACAATGTGTTCCAGTTCCTTGCGCGCTTCCTGTTCATTCATAAAGCTTTCCCCGATACGCTCAATATCCGACAGGGTCTGATGCTGCAGGGAATCAATTGTATCATGCTTTTGTGAAAGTTTCTTTAAAAAGTCCGAAATTGCCGCGGCTTTTTCCAGATAGTGCCGTCCAGCCGCCCTTTCGCAGATTTCTTCCTGCTCCGATATATTTTTGGACAGCCGCGTGATGTTCAGGCTGTTATCCTTGCAGGCTTTTATCAGCGCCGCGGTCTGCGTCTCCAGCTGGCTGATCCGCTTTTCCAGGTCGTCCAGCTTGCGTCCGGCAACGGCGGCTGCGCGCTCATATGCACTGGAAAGCAGCCGGACATCTTCCGAAGCCTCGATAAAGCTCTTTCCAATCTCACCCATGCGCCCGGCCTCTATCGCACAGTTTAAAGATGTGACCGTCATCTGCTTGGCATATTCCGCCATCAGGCTGACCTGCTCACGCATGGTTCCGGTGTCCTGCAAAAACCCGTTTCTGGTCTCCTGCAAAGCCGTCAGCGGTTCAATCAGGCTCCTGCTTTCTTCTGCCGCCGCATCTGCCTGTTTCCGCTGCTTTTCTGCCGCATCCTGCATCTTTTTCTTGTCCTGTTCTTCGTCTTCGAGCTGCCCGCGCATGGCAGTCAGCTCCATTGCAAGCTGCTCCATGATTTTTACGCTGCTGCCCGTTTCTTCCAGCGTATCATATGCATGGCTTACGACCTTCGTCAGTTCTTTATCCATTTCGCTCTGTGCAACAATCTGCGACTCAAAATGGGGCAGTATCTGCTGTGTGCAGTTCTGCACGCTGTGAATCTGTGTCTGCAGTTTTTCCAGCTGAAACTGCGTAATATTTAATTTTTCCTCTAATTCTCTTGTAAACTCCTGTTTTTTACCGAACATGGCATCATGCTCCCCCTGTTTGTACAAAATCAGCCGCAGCGCCATAAGCCCGGCCGTCGTTTTTCTTCCGTTCCTATTATACCCTTTTTTTCTATTTAAATCAACTGCTGCCACTGGAACGGAGCAAACCGTGACACCCAAACAAAAGTATAGCATTATTTATATACATATGGTAGAATAATGAATCAAAAAGTGAATTGGAGGAATGATTATGCAGCACAAATGCAAAGTAACTGTCATTGATAAAAAATGTTTCCCGGATTACCAGCAGCAGTACCTGGAAAATCCGGTTTCCGGCCCGTGCCCGTTTTATAATATCGGAGATACGTTTATTTTTGAACGGTATGGCGGCGAAGACACATTCTGGCTGGCCGGAGACGGCACGCAGTGTGCAGAAGCCTGGGACTGTATCAGCCGCTATATTTATACGGCACTGCAGGGCGGCAGCATTATGCGGGGCTGGACGAAGGATGAACGCATGATGATAGCATGCTGCAACGACGGCACGCGCCCGGTCATTTTCAAAATAGAACGGCTGGATTATAAGGCTGTGAAAATCGACGGCATGACATGCCCAGGCTGTGCCGAATCCATAAAAAAAGCCCTGGAAGCCATTCCAGGTGTCGAACAGGCAGAAGTAAGAATTGAGAAAGGCTGGGCAGAAGTATTTATGAACCAGAATGCCCCGGTGTCAGACGAAGCCCTGCTGCTTGCCGTCGAACAGTTCGAAAACTACAGTGTAACCGGCATTGACTGATAAAGCTGCCACGGCTTTCCATACACAGGCTGCTGCCGGGCCGGCACAGGCACCAGCCCGGCAGGCTGAAAACGAGAAGGCCGCGGCAGCACAGATTTTATTCCTGATGAAATATTCTGGAAAAATCCAGGTTATATCCAGGTTTGACGGGAACCCGCAAAGGATTTTCCTGATAGCGGAATCCCCCCGCCTGTTCAAAATTACAAATATCATCCTCCGTCAGCACGGCATCCCCTGCCCGGGAAGCTTCCTGCATCCCCATATGTCCGATTTCAGCAAAAACCCGGCCTGCTGCAATTGCAGCAGATACTTCATAAGCATCTTTCCCCAAATAATTATATCCGTTTTTGACAGTAATGGAAACCGGCTTTTCCATGCATAAACCCTGGCTGCCTTTTTCTTCATTCAGGCACCTGCCTGCCGCTTCGCTCTTGCTTTTTTCTTCTTTTCCAAACGGGCCTGCCGGGTACATGCATTTTAAATTCAGCTCGGTTTTTGCCGGAAACGGCCGCTGATGAAACTGTTCAAAATTTCTTATAATTTCCTGTGCAATCTGTTCCGGTGCCGCACAGCTGCTTTCTATAATCAAGTCATAATTTCCTGCATCATAATAATCAATGCCATAAAGCTCCAGGAAACGCGCCTGCTCCAGCCTGGCCCTCTCCGCGAGGCCTTCCAGCGCCTGCTCCATATCCCCGTACTGCTCCGCATTGCGGCTGTCCCCATCATACACGCGCCTGGCTGCTTCCCTGACATCTGCAAGCAGGAATACTTTAAAGCTCTTTTCCACAAAATGCCATGCCAGCCTGGAATCAAATACCGTATGGTCCATTTTTTTCCCAAGCTCCGTGCTGCGGCTGTCCAGCAGGTCGTCAATGCTGCGGTCTTTTTTGGCAGCCTCGTTCAGCTGGATAACCGTCATCCTTTTTTCCGCTGCAATCTGCCGGAAAATATCCCCGGCAGAGATAATGGAAAATCCTGCTTTTTCCAGCTCCCTGCATACACTGGTCTTTCCGCTGCCCAGATTGCCTGTAATTGTAATGTTCATAATGCCCTCTCCTCCTTTTCACCATGCCTGAGCCAAGCCTGCCAGACACTTCTTTCCCCTTATTTTATGGCCTTAAGAAGCATCCGTCAATACATTATTTCACAGGCACGCAGCGGTTTTGGAAAAAGACAGGGAATCCTCTCATCCAGCTGTATCATTTCTTCTTATTTAGTCCAGATTTAAATGCCCGAGTACAATCGTCCTGCAAATCAAATAATAAACCGCTGACCACAGAAACATCACGAGCGTTATGCCGCCCATAAACCACCATGGCATCACCATATCATTCAGCTTTGCGCCAAACGCAAAAAATATCCAGACAAACAGGAGAACGGTAACAATTTCACTGATATAAGCCAGCACAATGCCGGCTGCAATTCCCCATGCTCCTTTGGAGCGGTGAAACAGCTGTCCGATAGAGCTGCCTGCAAAAAAGACAAGCAGGGAGCTTACACATCCTGCCACAGCAAGCAGCATCACGCCCAGCACCAGCTCCGGCGCGGATATTCCCCATTCATCGATAACCTGAAAAGCTTCTGTAAACAATGCCGCTGCCCGGTTCATATATAACATGTCGCTCACAATCCCGATACCCAAAAAAGACGCCAGGCTGAATCCCGCGATGACCAAAAGGGACACAGACGATACAAAAATCTTTACATGCAGAATCTGCGTGGTTTTCAGCGGAAGCGTATGTGTCAGATACCCCTGCTGCGAGTACATCGACTGATGGAAGCGGTAACACAGGTACACGAAGACAATCACCGCCGATAATGTAATCGTCAGGACGTAAATACCGCATCCCGCCGCATATATGCTTCCAATAATCTTTCCTGTCACATGCCTTTCGAACAGCATTAATATCATCATAAAAATCTCCGCGGCAGCCATTGCACCCAGAATAAGCAGCATGACTTTTCCCTGTGCCCTGATTTCCTGTCTGATAAATTTCCCTAACATTTAAATACCTCCCTGAAATATGCATCTATGGACTTTCCTTCTTTGATACGAATATCATCCGCCGATTTATGAAGTATAATCTGCCCATCCCTGATAAATACCGCTTCATCTAAGATATTTTCAATATCTGCAATTAAATGCGTTGCTATCAGCACAGATGCCTGTGTATCATAATTTGTTATAATTGTATTTATAATATAATCCCGTACTGCCGGGTCTACGCCCGCAATCGGCTCATCCAGTACATACAGCTTCGCCCTGCGGCTCATTACCAGTACAAGCTGTACTTTTTCCTTTGTGCCCTTGGAAAGCGTTTTCAGCGGGTCTTTTGCCTGGATATGCAGCCTGGCAAGCATATCGTAAGCCCTTGCTTCCTCAAAGTCTTCATAAAAATCTTTAAAAAAACCGATGGTATCTTCCACCTTCTGGTCCATATTCAGATAAGTCTGGTCTGGCAGATAGGAAATATGCTTTTTGCTTTCCACGCCGATTTTTCCGCCGCAGAATAAAATCTCCCCTTCCGATGGAACCAGCAGACCGTTGATTAATTTAATCAGGGTTGTTTTTCCACTCCCATTCGGCCCCAGAAGACCGATAACGCGTCCGCTTTCCAATTTCAAGTCAATCTGCTTTAAGGCGTCCTTTCTTTTATACCGTTTGCCGAGCCTGCGGCATTCCAATAATGTGCTCATTCCTTTTCCCCTTCCTGAAGCTGCTGCATCAGCTCTATGATCTGTTCTTTTCCATAACCAAGCTGGCGCATGTTCTCCATAAACTGACTGATTTTTTCCCTGGCAATATCTGCCTTACATGCTTCTATCATTTCCCTGTCCTCCGTAATAAACCGCCCGCTCGTGCGTTTTGCATATACCAGTCCTGTGCGTTCCAGCTCCGCAAATGCACGCTGCATGGTGTTTGGGTTTACCGATGCATCCGCTGCCATTTCCCGTACGGATGGCAGTTTCGCGCCCGGCTCATATTTCCCGCTGATAATATCCATGCGGATGCGTTCCAGAATCTGCATAAAAATCGGCCGTGCTGATTCTAACTCCCATGACATGTACTCACCTCGTTTCTCTTTTTGTACCTCTGTACTAGTTGAATAATACACTAATACAAAAAATCTGTCAAGCGTATTTTTAAATTTATCAATACTTTTGTTTTGTATGCGAAGCCGGGCATCTCTCTCGGAGAATTCTTTCTTCCATTCAGCCCGCCTTCGTTTATATGAAATTAAAGATAAAAACGAAGGGGCTGTCGCGCTAAGAAAAATGATACAAGATATAGTTTATTCGAATCATTCTTATATACTACATCTTATATATGTATTGCTTAATGCGACAGCCCCTTATTTATGACATCAATCTGATTATGAATACCACATGATTATCTCATTAAAAAATTGAAAACACGTTCATGAAAATCTTTTGCTTCTTCATACACGGCATGGCCAGGGCCATTGTAAATGTACAGCTCACTCTGGCTGATTTTTTCAGCCATTTCACGGGCCGCAGCTGTTCCGGCAATTTCCCTAAAAATATCCATACTGCCCGAAAGCTTTTCGCACATTCCTGTATTTCATGCACGCAGACATCACGCACACGCCCTGTGCTCCTGCAAGGATGCATTCTGCCGCGTTCTGTGCCTGGATGCCGCCCAGCGCATATACCGGAATCTGCACAGCCTGGCATGTTTCCCGCAGAAAAGAAAGCCCTCTCGGCGGCACCCCGCGCTTGCAGTCCGTTGCAAAGACATGCCCGGCCGTGACATACGATGCCCCTGCTTTTTGTGCAAGCAGGGCTTCCCGGGGCGAATGAACCGACGCCCCGCGTACTTTAAAAGCCTGCTTTTCATCTTCCGGCATGGATAACAGCTGTGAAAGCGGCAGATGCAGTGCTCCTGCACCAAGGCTGGCTGCTGCCTTTGGATAGCCGTGGAGAATGCAGGGCACATGATATTCCCCGCAGATATCCATAACCCGTGCTGCAAGAAGCCTGTATTCATGTTCCGGCAGGTCTTTTTCCCTGACAATCACCGCCTGCGGCCTGGCCAGGGCAATCTGCCTGATTTGTTCAAAATAATCCTGCACTGCCAGATGGCGGTTTGTGATACATAGAATTTTTATGTTTCCGGGCATTTTTATCTCCTTTTCCTTTTCGGCATTCCATTCTCTTTTCAAAAGCACGCTCCGGCTCTTATTTCCAGAGACACTCCGTCAGGAAACATACAGATAATCGTTCAGCACCGGCTGCAGCCCCTCAGCTGCCATATCCCCATACATTTCCCCAAAGCTTCTGCCATCGGATATTTCAAACTGCTCGTCTCCCGTGTCTTCTTCCTGTATGCCGGAATACCTGCCCTCGTGGCCGCCAATGCCGGTCGATACTCCGGCTGACACCTTCGTTGCTGCAATCTTCACAATGCCGTTCCGGAAATGCTTCTGCTCCCGCGAAGATACGGTAATCCCCACATACGGCAGAAAAATGCGGTACGCGCACAGAATCTGGCACAGCTGCTTTTCATGCACATCTTTTGGATTTATTTTATCGTTATTTAAAATCGGGCGCAGCCTTGGACAGGACAGGGAATATTCCACATGCGGGTATTTGCGCTGGAGATAATATACATGCAGCGCCGAAGCAAGGGCGTCCCTGCGAAAATCCGAAAGCCCCAGCAGCGCGGAACAGGCAACGCCGCGCATTCCGCCTAAAATAGCCCGCTCCTGTGCTTCAAAGCGGTACGGGAATACCCGCTTATGCCCCAGCAGATGCAGCGTCTCATATTTTCCGGCATCGTAGGTTTCCTGAAACACGGTAATATAATCCGCCCCGCATGCATGCAGATAGCGGTAATCCGCACTGTTCACCGGATAAATTTCCAGCCCCACATTCCGGAAATATCCTGCCGCCAGCCTGCAGGCCTCTCCGATGTACGCAAGACTGCTCATTTTATGGCTTTCGCCTGTCAGAAGAAGGATTTCTTCCATGCCGGACTTTGCAATGACCTGCATTTCATGTTCCATTTCTTCCATTGTGAGCTTTTTGCGCGAGATATCATTATAACAGTTAAATCCGCAGTACACGCAGTAATTCTCGCAGTAATTTGCCAGATACAGCGGCGTGAACAGGTAGACCGTATTGCCAAAATGCCTGCTCGTTTCCTGCTTTGCCTTTGCCGCCATTTCTTCCAGATGCGGCAGTGCAGCCGGGGACAGCAGCGCCTTGAAATCTTCCACGCTGCACGTTTCCCGCCCCAGTGCCCGGCGCACATCTGCATCGGTATAACGGCCGTAATCATAGCCCTGCATCTGTCCCAGCACTTTTTCCATAATATCCGAAGAAATGCGCTCCATGCCTTCCAGATATGCCATATGGTCTGTCCTTGCGGACGGGTCCTGCTCTATCCGGTGCTTGTGTGCAAGGGCTTCGCCTGATAATTTATCCGAGTCTATGTAATACTGATTTTCCGGCATCTCAATCTCCTTCTTTCCTGTTTTCAGTCACGCAGAAACCCTGTAAGCGGGTCAGATGCGGATGCTCCCCGTTCCAGCACGCGCCCGAGCCCGGACAGATATGCACTGCGCCCGGCTTCAATGGCATGCCCAAAGGCCGAAGCCATCAGCGGGATATTCCCGGCCGTTGCGATTGCCGTATTTGCCATAACCGCTGCCGCGCCCATTTCCATGGCTTCACACGCCTGGGAAGGACGGCCGATTCCTGCATCTACAATAATCGGTGCATCAATCTCATCGATAAGTATCCGAATAAATTCCCGGGTCGCAAGCCCTTTATTCGACCCGATCGGAGAAGCAAGCGGCATAACCGCGGCTGCTCCGGCACTGACCAGCTCCCGTGCCGTATACAGATCCGGATACATATAAGCAAGCACAATAAATCCTTCTTCTGCAAGCTGCTGCGTTGCTTTGACAGTCTCGGCATTATCCGGAAGCAGGTATTTACTGTCTTTCATAATCTCAATCTTTACAAAATCCCCGCACCCTAATTCGCGCGACATACGGGCAATGCGAACCGCCTCTTTCGCGTCTCTGGCGCCGGACGTATTTGGCAGCAGGGTTACGCCTTCGGGGATATAATCCAGGATATTTTCATTTTTCTTTGTATTTGTGCGGCGCACGGCAAGTGTAATGATCTGCGCCCCGGCATGTTCCACAGCCGCCTGAATCAGTTCCATCGAATATTTGCCTGACCCTAGAATAAAACGGGATGTAAATTCCCGTCCGCCCAGCCGGAAGGTATCTTTTTGATCTGCCATTTCGGATTCTCCTTTTCTTAAATTTTTCTGCCGTCGGTTACGATAGCGCGTGTTCAGCCTCCCCCGACAAAGCTTACAATTTCTATTACATCGCCGTCTTGTAAAAGATAGCTGCCATACTGGCTTTTTGGCAAAATCTCTTCATTACATTCCACTGCGATTCCGTCGACCGGATACTGTTTTGCCTTAAGATAATCTTTCAATACCATGCCGGCTGCATCTTCGTCTTTTCCATTCATACGAACCATGTTTGTATCCTCCTTTCTTTTTCCTATAAAAAAGCCGCACAAAGCGATACACCCGTGGTGGTGTACCCCTTCGTGCGGCTTTATGCACTCTGTTGTTCGGATCTTATTTACTTTTCGGATTTGGTCTTTATTTTATTACTATTGTTTGAAATCCATC
>OFGR01001486.1_pt1 | contig 18538 bp, 21 predicted proteins | sample 1521811 | NCBI WGS metagenome assembly OFGR01 (sample SAMEA3504098, study PRJEB24116) | mouse gut metagenome | biome: mouse gut; feature: mouse-associated habitat; material: faeces | place: Denmark | collected 2011
GTGGCTATGTATACGTCGGCTGCTACAAGAAGCGGACGTTTGGCTTTCTCGCTTTTTAGTTTCTTCGCGAGTTTGCCTGTGAATGTAGTCTTACCGGAGCCTTGAAGACCTGACATCAGTATTACCGCAGGGTTTCCCTTGATATTGACCGGCACAACCTCCGTACCCATAAGCTGCATGAGTTCGTCGTGCACAATCTTTATCATCAACTCCTGAGGTTTGATGGCGTTGATCACATTTTGTCCAAGAGCTTTGGCCTTTACCGTATCTGTGAAAGTCTTGGCCACCTTGAAGTTTACGTCGGCGTCGAGCAGTGCGCGGCGCACTTCCTTCAGGGTCTCCGCAACGTTGATTTCCGTAATTTTGCCTTGACCTTTGAGTACTTTTAGGCTTCGTTCAAGTTTTTCGCTAAGATTGTCGAACATATCTTTTATATGATGAGGTTGTGTTCTGTGCTAAGTGTGGTTGCCTTATATCAGGCGGTTGGTGTTTGTATCAGGGAAGATTACCTTCGGCTGGAATGTAGCGGCCTCCTCCGGAGTAACCATTGCGTAGGCCATTATTATCACGATGTCGCCGGGCTGTACTTTTCTCGCAGCAGCACCGTTGAGGCAGATTACTCCCGATCCTCGCTCGCCGGCTATGACGTATGTGTCAAGTCTCTCTCCATTGTTGTTGTCTACGATATAGACTCTCTCGCCGGGGAGAATTCCCGCTGCATCGAGCAGATCGCTGTCTATGGTGATACTGCCTATGTAGTCAAGGCAGGCTTCAGTCACAGTAACCCGGTGGATCTTTGACTTTAATATCTGGATATACATTTTATTGCCTTCGGATGTGCTAATACTTTATGTTATCTATCAGCCTTACGTCACCGGCATACACGGTTACACAGCCTACAGCCTGACGCGTAGCATCCCAGTCGGTTATAGGCTGCATTGTGTCTGCGTCGACGATCTGATAATATTCTACTTCAAGTCCGTCGACAGCATTTATTTGCTTTATGACACTTTCTGTGACTTCAGCAACGCTTGCGGCAGAAGCATTATTGACACTTTCAGATAATATCCGGTGTATGGCCGGGGCAGCCTTGCGGTTCTCGGGTGAGAGCCGGACGTTTCGGCTACTCATTGCCAGACCATCGGCCTCGCGCTTTATAGGACAGCTTACAATCTCAAGGGAATCGAAGCCCTCGATGCAAGCCATGCGACGGATTACCGCAATCTGCTGGAAATCCTTTTCTCCGAAATATGCCCTGGTGGGCCGGGTCATTCTGAAAAGCTTGCTGACTATCTGTGCTACACCGTTGAAATGTCCCGGGCGCATAGCGCCTTCCATAACTTCGGCCACAGGACCGAGATCGAACACACGGGTGTCCGGCTCAGGATATATTTCTTCGACGCTCGGCACAAACGCTATATCCACACCTGCATTATCAAGTTTGATGCAGTCTGCCTCCTCGGTTCGTGGATAGGTGCGCAGATCGTCGGGGTTGTTGAATTGTGTCGGATTCACAAATACCGATACTACGACAATGTCGTTTTCGCGGCGGGCGCGCTCTATGAGCGATAAGTGTCCGTCGTGCAGGGCTCCCATTGTGGGCACGAGGCCAATGGTTTTCCCTTGCTCTTTGGCCACAGACAAAATCTGGCTGAGCCGGTCTACAGTTCTTATTATTTCCATTATAATTAAGAAAATGTACAGACTTGACGGTGTGTCCGCATGCCTGTTTATTCGGCTGTTTCTTCGTCTGCTTCCTCTACGAAGTCTGCTTCGCCAGCCTCGACAAGAAGATTGTACCAGGAGAGGAGTTTTTTGATGTCGCTGGTGTGGACGCGTTCGTTGTCAAATTCAGGCAGAACTTTAGCAAAATATTCGCGTAGATCTCCTATGCTGTTGATGTCAACTGTCTTTCCGTCGTTCAGTTCTTTCACAGCCTGAAAAACTTCGGGCAGTGGCTTGTCGTCCTCAACTGTGTATATGGAGATATCGGACAGAGAACTTACTTTGTCGCGTGCGTAGGCTGCCGTGCGTTTGCCTGTGAGCAATTGCTCGACGATGAGCATGTTTTTGCCTTGGTTTACTAATTTATACAGGCCGGGGCGTCCGGCTATCGACAATATTTGTTTCATGTCTTTGTGTATGTCTTTGTTTTCTGTTTTTGGGGTTATGGATTTTGCCCGCAAAGATACGTATTATTTATGAAATAATGAAATCCGGAAAAATTAGGGCAAAGGATGCGGTTTCAATAGCAAAGCCGCACTGTCTGTCAGTGCAGACCGTGCGGCTTTGTGCAAGTTATTCTGTCAATCGTGACTGAAACCGACTGCAATTTTGTCAGTATCTTTGTCATAGGTGACATTTATTGTGTCACCTTCGGCAATTTCTCCGTCTATTATTATTTCGGCGAGATTGTCTTCCAGATACTTCTGTATAGCTCGTTTCAGCGGGCGAGCACCGAAATGCTGATCGTAGCCTTTCTCGGCAATGAAGTTTTTGGCTTCATCGGTCAGATTGATTTTGTATCCGAGTTCTGCCACACGCTTGTAGAAGCCGGAGAGTTCTATGTCGATGATTCGGAATATTGCTTCCCGGTCAAGGCTGTCGAACATTACTATGTCGTCTATTCTGTTAAGGAATTCCGGCGAGAAAGCTTTATTGAGGGCTTTCATAAGCACTCCGTGTGTGAAGTCCTTGTTTACTTCCTTGGTTGCGAATCCTACTCCTGATCCGAAGTCTTTGAGTTGGCGTGTGCCTATGTTCGATGTCAATATAATAATGGTGTTCTTGAAATCTACGCGACGGCCGAGGCTGTCTGTCAGCCGACCTTCGTCCATGACCTGAAGCAAGAGATTGAAGACATCGGGGTGGGCCTTTTCGATTTCGTCAAGAAGTACCACAGAGTAGGGATGTCGTCTCACTTTTTCGGTAAGTTGGCCACCTTCTTCATATCCTACATAACCGGGAGGCGCTCCCACGAGGCGGCTCACCGTGAACTTCTCCATGTATTCGCTCATGTCGATACGTATAAGAGTATCGGCTGAGTCGAAAAGGTATTCTGCCAATTTTTTAGCAAGGTGGGTTTTGCCGACTCCCGTAGGACCTAAGAACATGAATGTGCCAATAGGCTTGTTCGGGTCTTTGAGTCCTATGCGGTTGCGCTGTATGGCTTTCACTATTTTTTCGATAGCTGCATCCTGGCCGATGATCTGGCTTTTGAGCGCCGGTGTCATCTCGCGCAGGCGCTTGCCTTCGGCTTGTGCGATTCGCTGCACGGGGACGCCTGTCATCATGGCCACGACTTCCGCAACTTTATCCTGGTCGACGGTTTCTGGTTGGCCGCTCACTCGTTCTTCCCACTCGGCTTTTGCTTTGTCAAGTTCTTCCGAAAGACGCTGTGCGCGGTCTCTGTATGATGCTGCGCTTTCGAAATTCTGTGCTTTTGCGGCTTCGAGTTTCAGACGTGTGGCGTCTTCTATGTCAGCTTCGAGCTTTTCAATTTCCTTGGGCACTACGATGTTTGTGATATGAATCCTCGATCCGGCTTCGTCCATCGCGTCGATAGCTTTGTCGGGGAAGTTGCGGTCGCTTACATAGCGTTCTGTGAGTTTTACGCAAGCCTCAAGAGCCTCAGGAGTATATACAACATTATGGTGCTTCTCGTATTTGTCTTTTATATTGTTAAGGATCGACATGGTCTCCTCGGCAGTTGTGGGTTCGACCATGACTTTTTGGAAACGACGTTCGAGAGCACCGTCCTTTTCAATATTTTTCCTGTATTCGTCAAGAGTTGTGGCGCCGATGCATTGGATCTCTCCCCGGGCCAAAGCAGGTTTCAGCAGATTGGCTGCGTCCATGCTTCCGGCTGCATTTCCAGCGCCGACTATTGTGTGTATCTCGTCGATGAACAGTATTATATCCTTATTTTTGGACAATTCGTTAAGAATTCCCTTGATGCGTTCCTCGAATTCACCACGATATTTTGTCCCGGCCACAATTGAAGCCATGTCAAGCGAAACGACACGCTTCCCAAACAGTATGCGTGACACTTTACGCTGTACGATGCGCAGCGCAAGACCTTCGACTATCGCCGATTTTCCAACGCCGGGTTCACCTATCAGCACCGGGTTGTTTTTCTTTCGCCGGCTGAGGATCTGGGCAAGGCGTTCTATCTCCACCTCGCGTCCTACTACGGGATCAAGTCTGTTTTCTTCGGCTGCACGTGTCATGTCGTTGCCGAATTTGTCGAGCATAGGTGTGTCGTTGTTTATCGATCGTTGGTTTTGCCTTTGGCCTGCAGGGCGCGACGGACCCGACGATTTGGCTTTGTCGGCAGAATCTCCACTGCCTGGTGGAGTGAGATCTTCTTCGTCGGCTTCGGCATCGTCGTAGCTCGCTCCTGCTGTCGGCATGCCTGCTGCAAGCCTGTAGAGTCCGCTATAGTCTATACCCGCACGTACGAATGGCTTTATGAAGTCCATAGCAAGCACTTCTGAATTATGGAAAAGAGCAAGAAGCAGGTGTACGGGTGCTACTGCGTTTTGTTTGAGCATCCGTGCCTCTAATGCGCTTAATTTCAGGATTCTGTTGGTCAAGTCGCTTACGGCTGGGGCTGAATCCGCGTGTCCGTCTACGTCGTACAGACTATTGTCGAGCTGTTGCTGTAGTTCGTATGCAGAGACATCTTTGGCGGCATGTTCAATGAGTTTGAACGCGTCGGAATTCATGTCAAGCATTATCGCCAACAGCAGATGCTCCGGACGTATGGCTGAATTGTTGTGTCGGATGGCCTCCAGTCTGCTCTTGTCGAGAAGGTTGGCCACTTCTTTAGTAAAGCGTATATCCATGAGTTGATCAGTGTTCTTTAATAGTGTGCGCATGATTAACGTAATAATGCGATAAATATTATTTGCAATAACTGTGCCAAAGGAAGTTGTAGCAATTGATGGATTTATTAATAATGCTTAAAAACTGTATATGGTTCGACTGATAATGTAAAAATATCGCAGATATTGCAAATGAGTAATATATGTGGCGGGTAATCGGCGTTTGCGTGAAGGAAATTATTTTTGTAAATTTTAGCAAAAAACGTTTTTTGCAAGCTGAAATTAGTATTGTATAGGTCCGTTGTTAACTGAAAAATTATTACCTTTGTACGATATTTTCAATGCGCTTGATGTGGATTGGCGATGACGTATGCATGCGTCATGCTTTCACAACTGCAGGTTGCGTTGTGGTAGTCAATTCAATAAGTATAATACAAGCAGTAATATATAAGAGAAAGCATGATAGAAGAAGATCGTATTATTAAGATCAACATCGAAAACGAAATGAAGTCGGCGTATATCGACTATTCGATGTCTGTGATCGTATCTCGAGCATTACCTGACGTGCGCGATGGTTTGAAACCCGTCCACCGTCGTGTGCTGTTCGCAATGAACGACATGGGCAATACGTCCGATAAACCGCTAAAAAAATCGGCAACTGCTGTCGGTGAGGTGATCGGTAAATATCACCCTCACGGCGATGCTTCCATTTATGGCACACTGGTGCGCTTGACCCAGGATTGGGCAATGCGCTATACCTTGGTCGAAGGTCATGGTAACTTCGGTAGTGTGGACGGCGATTCGCCTGCAGCCATGCGATATACTGAGGTCCGTCTGCGAAAAATGGGCGAGGAGATGCTTACCGATCTTGAAAGTGACGCGGTAGACTTTCAGCCGAACTTTGACAATTCCAGGAAAGAACCCGTCGTACTGCCTACGCGGTTTCCAAATCTTTTGGTAAACGGTGCATCAGGAATCGCGGTTGGTATGGCAACAAATATGCCGACTCACAACCTCAACGAAAGTATAGATGCAACTATTGCTCTGATCGATAATCCGGATATGACAATTCCGGAATTGATGAAGATAATAAAAGCCCCGGATTTCCCGACCGGTGGTATCATATATGGATACCAAGGTGTAAAGGACGCTTATGAGACAGGTCGTGGCCGTATCGTTATAAGAGCTAAGGCCGATATCGAGCAGGTTGACAACCATGAGTGCATCATTGTCCATGAAATACCGTACAATGTCAACAAGGCAGAGTTGATCAAATATATCGCATCGCTTGTAAACGAGAAAAAACTTGACGGTATTGCAGACCTCAACGATGAGAGCGACTATCAAGGTATGCGCATCGTGATACAACTTAAGAGCGATGCGAATTCCAACGTGGTGCTGAACAAGCTGTTTAAAATGACACAGCTCCAGTCGTCGTTCTCGGTCAACAACGTGGCACTGGTGAACGGACGTCCGGAGCTTCTGAACTTGAAGCAGCTCCTGCAGCATTTCATCTCGCACCGTCATGAAGTCGTGCTACGCCGCACACGCTTCCAGCTCAGAAAGGCTCAGGAGCGAGCTCATATTCTTGAAGGTTTGCTGATTGCAGTAGATAATATCGACGAGGTAATCCATACCATACGTGCATCCAAGGATACAGCTCTCGCACGTGAGCAGCTTATGTCGAAATTCTCGCTCTCCGAAGCCCAGAGCAATGCCATTCTGGCAATGCAGCTTCGCCAGCTGACCGGTCTGGAGATGGAAAAACTTCAGGCTGCCTACAGCGATGTGATGGCTGAGATAGCCCGTCTGGAACTGATACTCAACGACGATACTGTGTGCTGGAACGTGATCAAGGATGAACTGCGCGAAGTCAAGGACAAATTCGGAGACGTGCGCAAGACAGAGATAAACTACACGGCCGGTAACTTTGCGGATGAGGACTTCTATGCAGATGAGGATATGATTATCACTATCTCGCATATGGGATATATCAAGCGTACTCCTCTGAGCGAATTCCGCGCCCAGAACCGTGGAGGTGTAGGCGCGAAGGGCAGTGATACCCGCGATGAAGACTTTATAGAATATGTATATCAGGCGTCAATGCACAACGACTTGCTGTTCTTTACCAAGAAAGGTATTTATTACCGTATGAAGGTCTATGAGTTGACTCCAGGTAACAAGAATTCAAAAGGACGCGCTATTCAGAACCTTCTCGAGATCGCTCCCGACGATGCCATAAATGCAGTTATCCCTATAAAGGGCATAAAGGATACCGAATTTGCAGAAAGCCACAATCTGGTGTTCGCGACCAAACTCGGCGTAGTGAAGAAGACATCGCTGCGCGAATATGTCAACGCTCCAACCAAGGGAAAGAAAGCCATCATAATAAGGGAAGATGACCAACTGATTGGTGTCGAACTTACCGATGGCAACAGCGAGATCATCATGGCTAACCGCTATGGCAGGGCTATACGCTTCCATGAAAGTGGAGTCAGGGAGATGGGACGTGTATCGACAGGTGTACGCGGTATGACTCTCAATGCTCCCGATGATGAGGTTGTGGGCATGATATGCATGTCAACCGATACCAATAACGACATACTTGTGGTAAGTGCCAACGGATACGGTAAGCGTTCGCCGTTGGAAGACTATCGAGTGACTAAGCGTGGAGGTAAAGGCGTAAAGACGCTCAACGTTACTGAAAAGACAGGTCAGCTTGTAGCTATAAAAAGTGTGTGCGACGACAATGATATTGTCATAATTAACCGTAGCGGTATCACATTGCGCATACGAGTGGCGGATATAAGGCTGCAAGGTCGTGCAACTCAGGGCGTACGTCTGATAAACCTTGAGAAGCGAAATGATGTTATAGCATCAGTATGTGCCACAGCGACAGATCCGGAGGAGGAATCGCAGGAAGTGGATGGCGCGGAACTGCCATCAGATCCGACAGAAGTAGCTGATGTTGACGACATTCAGGACGAAGAACCCTCTGACGAATAACAAAAAAACAATAATCCAAATAAATTTCTAACACACAACGGAAATGAAGAAAATCGCAATCTTAGGTCTGTGCTTAGCCTTTGGGCTTGGCGCATCCGCTCAAGTAAAGTTCGTAAAGGAAGTTGAGCGCAACACCAAGAAAAACTATCCGGAGGCTCTCAAGCAGATGCAGCCTGCATTTACAAATCCGGAGACAGCCAACAGCGCCTACCCATATTTCGTAGTTGGTAAGGCCGGTTTCGAACAGTTTGATGAGAATTTTGCCAAAAAGCAGCTTGGCATGCCCGTCAACGACATTGATATGAGCGATGCTCTTATGGGCGGTTACGACTACATGATGAAAGCTATTGCTCTTGATACAGTAGTTGATGCCAAAGGCAAAACCAAGACAAAATATTCGAAGGATGTTTTGAACACTGTGGCCGGCCACTTCAACGACTACTCCAATGCAGCCGTTTACTATTGGGGCGGTGAGCAGTATAAAAAGGCTTATGACGCATGGCAGGTATACGTTGATCTGTCGAAGGACGCCAGATTTGAAAAATTAATCCAGGTTCCTGTCGACACCATGATGCAGAACATCGTGTTCAATCAGGCTCTCGCCGCCTATAATCTCCAGGATCAGAAAGCAGCCCTTGGCAAGTTTATGGAGGTGATGGCTTATGGTCCGGCTAAAAAGCATGTATATGACTACGCACTTTCTGTAGCCCAGGCAATTGATGCCAACGACACAATCATTGACATCTGCGAGAAAGCAATGCCTTTGTTCGGCAACGAGGACTCGATGTATCTTATCAATATCATCAATGTCTACAATAAGAAAGGTGATTATGCCAATGCCGACCGAATGATTGACGAGGCCATTGCTAAGGATGGAACAAACGCCCAGCTTTGGCGTGTCAAGGGATATCTTCAGGAATATCAGGAGCATCCCGATGACGCATTGGAGTCATATAAGAAAGCAGTTGAAGTAAATCCCGAATTCGTTGATGGTCTTTATGACTATGCCCGCTCAATCTACAACAAGGGTATGCGTATCGAAGATGCTACATCGCAGGCCGAATATGGCCGCGTATACCGCGAGCAGATCATACCTATGTATAAGCAGGCTAAGGAAATTCTTGAGAAAGCCCAGAGTCTGTGCAAGGATGATCACATGGAAGATCAGATTGTCAAGCTCATGGACAACTTGAACTATAAGCTCGGTCAGGAATAAGATCATAGGAAAATATTCTAAGATAATGCAGCCCTGCATTCCGTCATACGCTACGGAAATGCGGGGCTGCAGGCTTTATAGCTGCAACTTTTTAAAAGACAGCCTGTCGGGGGACATAAATATTTTGTAACTTTGCCAATATTAAACATCATCATCAATAATCATAGAAAGCATATAATATCTAATGAATACAGTACCTGATACCAATGCGCAATACGACAGAGCTTTAGCCTCATGCAGAGATGTTTTTGTAAAGAAGCTTGCCGATTATGGCCCATCATGGCGTCTATTGCGTCCGGAGGCTGTGACGGATCAGTTGCTCATCAAGGCCCGGCGCATACGTTCGCTTCAGGTCAAGCGAAAGTCATTGGTCGGAGAGGGTATTCTGCCTGAATTCATGGCGCTTGTGAACTATGGTTTAATAGGAATGATACAGCTTCATCTTGGATATGCTGACGGGAAAGACATCAGTAATACCGAGGCAGTGGAGCTTTATGATAAATTTGCAACCGATACGCGTAATCTTCTTCTTGCAAAGAACCATGATTATGATGAGGCTTGGCGCCTGATGCGGGTATTGTCGTTCGATGATATAATACTGACCAAGATCGAACGTTGTAAAGAGATCGAGGACCATGATGGTGTTACACAAATCTCTGAAGGAATCGCTTCAAACTATCAGGATATAGTGAATTATTCGATCTTTGCCGTCATTAAACTTACCGAGGAGGGTGTAGACAGATGACAGATTCCGCCAGTATACCTGTATGGCGGCGTATCGTCACATATATCGCCCGAGTTGTGGTAGGGGTGACTTTTGTCATATCCGGTTTTGCAAAGTGCATTGACCCTGTAGGATTTATACTGAAAATTGAGGATTATTTCTCAGCATGGGGTATTTCCGGCATACAGGTGCTTGAGGTCACTGCCGCATTCGGACTGTCGATACTGGAGTTCGTGTTAGGAGCAATGCTGCTGCTTGGTTGCTTCAGAAAAGCAGTGCCGTGGATTACAGCTCTCGTAATGGCTTTCATGCTACCGCTGACATTATATATCTGGCTTGAGTCTCCTGTGGCTGACTGCGGTTGCTTTGGCGATATGATTGTCATATCTAATTCCGCTACATTCATTAAGAACTTAGTGCTTAGTGCGTTTATAGTGGTTCTTATACTGTTGAACTCCAGGATACCATCCCTTGTACGCCCTGACTTCCAGTGGATAGCTGCCGCGGCGAGTGTGGCATATGCTTTTATGTTGGCATACATCGGATTTCAATATCAGCCTCTGATCGACTTTCGTCCGTATCCGGTAGGTACATTGCTTGCTGTAGAGAATAATGCTGCTGATTATGACACGGATGGTGAAGAAAGCGAGGTCTGGACTTTTGAATATGAAAAAGATGGAGTGCATGCGTTCTTTGCCATAGACAGTCTGCCAGATGACTCATGGACATTTATACGACGGATCGAGGATGAAGACTCCCATCAGGCGAAAGCAGATGACAGGACAGAAGGTATTGTGCTTTATAATGAGGATGGCGATGATGTGACGGATACAGCTATAGATGCCGGTTCGGATCAACTGCTTGTTCTGATACCTGATGCATCGCGCGTAGGATATTCCCGTGCTCATCTTATAAGGTCATTCAGCAAAGCTATGGATAGGGCTGGCGGTAAAATGACAGTGATTATTGCCGGCGATGAAGATTTTATGTGGAGAGATCACGTAGGGCACGGACTTGAGGTGGTCCTGGCCGAGGATACATCAATAAAAGAACTTGCCCGCGGAGAGATTGCTCTCGTGTATCTGAAGTCTGGAATAGTGCAGTGGAAACTTGATGCCACGTCATTGCCTACTGACTACCTTGACAATGTATCTACATCCAGGGCGTATCCCTTGGGGCGTCTTTCGATCAACAGCGATAAATGGCTGTGGAGCTTGACGGTCCTGTATGTCTGCACACTTATCGTATTGATTACTTTACCGTGGCTTATGATTCAAATATTTATTGCAAAAAAGCGCAAAAACGCGTAACTTTGCCCCAGTAAAGCAAAACACCAAAAAATTCAATATAAATTATGAGAAAAAACATTGTTGCCGGCAACTGGAAGATGAACACCACACTTCCCGAAGGCGTAAAGCTTGCCGAAGAAGTAAACGAAGCTCTCAAGGGCGTAAATGCAAATTGCGATGTGATCATCTGCACACCTTTTACTCATCTTGCTTCGGTAAACGCTGTGATTGATCCGGCTAAGCTCGGACTTGGTGCTGAAAACTGTGCCGACCATGCCAAGGGCGCATACACAGGTGAAGTATCTGCCGCTATGGTTGCTTCCACAGGTGCTAAATATGTGATTCTCGGTCATAGCGAACGCCGTCAGTACTATGGCGAGACATCTGAAACTCTGCGTGAGAAGGTGGCTCTTGCACTTGAAAATGGTCTTACTCCTATCTTCTGCATCGGCGAGGTGCTTGAGGAGCGTGAGAACGGTACTTTTAATGAAGTTGTTAAGACTCAGATCGAAGAAGGTCTTTTCAATCTTTCTGCTGATGATTTCGGTAAGATTATCCTTGCATATGAACCCGTCTGGGCAATCGGTACAGGTAAGACTGCTACAGCAGATCAGGCAGAGGATATGCACGCACACATCCGTGCTACAATCGCTGCAAAGTATGGCAATGAAGTGGCTGATAATACTTCTATTCTTTACGGCGGTAGCTGCAAGCCCTCTAATGCAGCTGAACTGTTCGCGAAGCCTGATGTAGACGGTGGTCTTATCGGTGGCGCAGCTCTCGATGCAGAGTCATTTATGGGAATCGTGAAAGCTTTCTGATTCTTTTAAGAAAGTTTTTATAATAATACAAGGCTACGGAAATACATTTTTTGTATTTTTGTTGTTTGAAGTTACGAAAAGAGTGTAATTTATTGGAAATGAGCGTAGGTTAATTGCTCTTGATAGTAATAGGTTACGATTTAGTTAGTTATCTACTGCATTATCCTTCTGCGCGTTGCGTAACCTTCAAAGAACTCTTCCTATGCAAAAGTAGCTATTTAATTCGAGATTTTGATATAAACTCCCGTTTTTTATCCCCTCATTCATAAGATTTTTCCGTAAAAGCGGTTTTGTTTGTCGGAACACCATTGCCAAAAACGAGTTTTGAACAAACGTGTGCCGACTACCGCATAGCCGGAGAAAAGGGCATTGCCTCACGCCTAAACGATGTTTAGACTGATGACGCAATGCCCCTTTCTTTTGCGTCTATGCCAAGAGGTGCTTTTACGGGCTACCAGATGATTTTTCTTTTTTTGCTGTCCCTTTTGCCGGAAGCGGAAAGTGAATGCAGAGTGTGTCAGCCTGCCTCATGAATGAAACAGGCGGTCACACACAGCCGGACAAACCGGGAAGAATGATTGTTGCCGCCCGGCTGGACAAGTTCCGTCGGAACGGAAACAATCATACTTCCTTTGTCGTGGTTTGCCCTTTTCACGCTTCCGGTGATGTCTTTTTCCTTTTGGTGATTCCTTTTTTACGGATTTTCCCCTGAAGTTTTTTCTACCCAATCTGCCTCTGTTTTCGTTTACCTCCATTTTGCGCCTTTCAGTGAGCCGCATCAGTCAGTCATTTTCGTTCTGGGCGCAAAGGTAATTCCGGGATTGGACGGGAAAGCAAGGTCAAGCCTCCTGTTTTCGGTAAAAATCTCCAGCCCTTCGGGTAGTATTTCCCCGAAAAACCTTGCATTCCCTAATCCCTACCTTTTCAAGCACCCGAAACGAAAACGACCGATGCGACAGAAAGACGCATAAAAAAAATGTCGGATAAACGAGAGGCAGATAAGATAGTTTGAAACTCAACTCCCTCAGCTCTTGAATCCGCATAAAAAACAAAAAATCAAAAACAGCGAAGATATGACAGCAACGGCAAATTTCAGACAAGTGGCGCAATACATCGGGTTGGCGATATGCGGCTTGATGATGCGCACCGCCTTCGGGGTGTTCGGCATCCTTTGGGGCATCATCCGAGAGATTGTAAACGGAGTGTTCCGAGTGGCGATAGGTGTAATCGTGGCTATCCTTTCCACCATTGCCTTCTTCGGCTTCATCCTTTGGTTATTCACCCTTTAACCCTTACCGACATGGCAAAGAGAAACAGCAAGACGGTAGCGCAGCAGTGCAGATATTACGAGGTGGACAACATCTTCGTGTATATGGTGGAAACGTACATCAACGGTAATTTTAGCACTTTCCGAAGATTGTACCACGAACTGAACAAGGACGCACGGAGGGACTTCATGGACTTCCTTCTCAGCGAGGTAGAGCCGACCTATTGGAGAGAGATACTTAAACAGACAATCTAAAAACGACAGCGATATGAAAGGAACAGACCATTTCAAAAGAACGATACAAATGTATCTGGAACAGCGGGCGGAGGAAGATACGCTCTTTGCGAAGAAGTACCGCAACCCTGCCAAAAACATAGACGAGTGCGTGACCCACATTCTGAACTATGTGCAAAAAAGCGGTTGCAGCGGCTTCACGGACGGAGAGATATTCGGGCAAGCCATCCACTACTATGAGGAAAACGAGATAGAGGTGGGCAAACCTATGAACTGCCAAGTGGTGGTGAACCATGTTGTGGAACTCACGGAAGAGGAAAAGGCGGAGGCACGTCAGAATGCAGTCCGCAGATACCAAGAGGAGGAACTCCGCAAGTTGCAGAAGCGCAACAGACCGTCAGTGAGAAAAGAAACCCAACCCCAACCCTCATTATTTGATTTAGGCTTATGAAACCGAAGACCAAGATACAGAAAGAGGTGGCAAGACTTTCAGCCAACCTCCGCCCCCTATCAACGACACAGATTGAATGGGCATACCGCCACTGCGTTGAACATATCGGCTACCGCACCAAGAAAGGGAACATCACCTGCTCCGACTGCGGTCACGAGTGGCACAGCGACAGCGTACTGTGCGACACCCTTGAAGGCTGCACCTGCCCCCAATGCCATGCCGAACTCAAAGTGCATGACACCCGAAAGTACACCTACAAGGAAACGCAGTATTTCAGCGTGATAACCATCTGCAAAGGCTATCAGGTAATCCGTGTGGCGCAGGTCAGATGCGAGAGCAGGAAAGGCGAGCCGATGCACTTCTATTGCCACGAGGTTGTGCAGCGTTGGATTTCACCCGACGGTAAGGTTACGGACATGGCGTTGCTCCGTGGCTTCACATTCTGTTACTGCGATGTATGGGCATTGTGCAGCGCGATGGAGATAAGACCGCACAACAGCCTATACGATGATGTTGTGGCAAGAAGCTGTGCATATCCCAAAATGAGGGTATTGCCCCAACTCAGACGCAACGGCTTCAAGGGCGATTTCCACGGCATTTCCCCCGTGCGTCTTTTCAAAGCCTTGCTTTCAGACCCAAGAATTGAAACCCTTATGAAAGGCGGTGAGATTGAGGTTATGAAACACTTTCTTTTCAATGCCCGTACTGCCGATGAATGCTGGGCATCATATCTGATTGCCAAGCGTCACAAGTATCGGATAGACAACTTCTCCATGTGGTGCGACTATCTGCGTATGCTCAACAAACTCGGTCAAGACCTCCGCAACCCGAAGAACATCTGCCCCGAAGATTTCATGGCGGCACACGACAACGCAACCCGAAAGATTGAAGCCATACACGAGAAGGAACGAGCCGAACAACGCCGCCGCTGGGAGATTGAAAGGCGTGAGCGTGAGCAACAGCGGCAACTGCAAAGGGAAAAAGATGCGGAGGATTTCATTGCCAACAAATCCAAATTCTTCGGATTGGTAATCACGGACGAGGAAATAATCGTCAAGGTGCTTGAAAGCATAGACGAGTATTACAGCGAGGGCAAGGCACAGAACATCTGCGTGTTCGGCAGTGAATACTACAAGAGAGCCGACACCCTCATACTCTCGGCAAGGATTGGCGGTGAGATAATTGAAACCGTAGAGGTGGATTTGCGGACACTCAAGGTGGTGCAGTGCCACGGCAAGTACAACCAAGACACCGAATACCACGAGCGTATCATAGCTCTTGTGAACAAGAACGCCAATCTTATCCGTGAGCGGATGAAAGCGGCATAGCATAAACCCTAAAACAACATTGATATGGAAGTAAGAATCGAAAGCATGATTTGTGTGTGGGACGATAAAATCCCTGCCTTGTTCATTGAATTTGTAAATCTCCTCACTCTCACAACGAGTGAGAAGGGATTGAGAAGGAGTGTGAAGGAATTTACCGAGAAGCACGAACTTGACAAGTTTTTCCTTTACGGCTTCGGCTCACACCATTTCTACCTGCATCAACGCTACACGAGCAACCCCGAAATGGTGATGAAGAACAGAGTTCTGTCAGTACATTTTTAAGAACGTAATACATAAGTATATGGACAGAAGGAAGAAACACCATTACTACAAGTATATTGTCAAAAGGCATCTGAACGATATTAGGGTACATATAGGGCAATCCAAGAATGAAATGGAGAGAAGTTATTACCGCACACGTTATGCCGCCCAATTGAGCGTCTATGCCGAAGCGCTTGGCGTACAAGAGAGAATTTTGGAAAGATTTATTCAAAAATAGATGATTATGACAACACGAATGACCATCAACGGAGTAAGCACCTGCACGGAAGCAGGTACGGAGAAATACGAGCGTTTCCAATCGGGTATCGGAAGACGCAGGCGGACACTTGTGCAGTACGACTACCGCCACACGGACGGAGAACTGTTCGCTTGTGTCAAACCCACATTGGACGAGTGCCGAACCGCAAGGAACAAGTGGCTGAACGCAAAGCAGGGAAAGGAGGGCAACCGATGAACACGACCTATCAAACGCTGATAGTCAAATTCAGCGAGCCTATCACGGCATTGGACGGTATCTTTGACGATGCCCAAGCGTGGGGAACGGACACCCTCAAAGGGTGGATAGATGATTACGAAAGCACACGTTTCACCGCCACCGACAGCCATACGGCAGTCATCACGAGCGAGTATAATATGGAGTGTGTGAAGGAGTGGCTGCAACGGCAGACACCCATTGCCGAGATGCGAGAATTTTGAACAAGTTGGCGGTGTCCGCACCGCCAACACTTAAAATCCTAAAAACAACGGGTATGATAGCAAAGACGATATTACAGCAGATAGGCGGAAAACGCTTTACCGCAATGACAGGTAGCCGAGATTACATCAATATGGGTAACGGCTTACGGATGAGCCTTGCAAGGAACAAGACAAGTGCCAACCGACTTGACATCATCTATGATGCAGGGGCAGACCTCTACAATATGCGTTTCTACCGCAGGACATTCAGCAAAAAGACATTCGAGTGCAGGGAAAAGGACATAGCCGTACACGAGGGTATCTATTTTGATATGCTGGAGGAAATGTTCACGATGGTGACGGGACTTTACACACGCTTTTGAGTGGCGGCGGCGAGAGCCGCCCTACTTTCTTTCAGTGAGCATGATGGCGGACAAAGAAAGTAGCAAAGAAACCTTTGTCCAATCTGCGATTAAATTCTTATTTGAATATGCAAAATCAGTCAGAAAAGGCTAATTTTGCATTGTCGTTTTTTTGAATATCAATATGAACATAGAAGATTTACAACCAATTATAGAAACAATATATCAGCACAATCCATCTGCGTATAAACGAGGTGGGGATGTTGAGTTGCTGAATTTTCATATAAAAGCGATGCAACATCTGAAAGAGGTCAATAAAATACATTATACAGAATATAATTTAACTGATTTAGAAGCATTAAGTATCGTCATTCTTGAAGGTTTTGGTAGTTCTCGTTTCATTCAAGAACCGCTGTATAATAGGCGTAAATCTAATGCCTTAACAGAAGTTTTAATCCAAAATCTGGATAAAGCATTAAGAAAAGCTCCTAAAAATACTCACCCTGTGTTATATGCCAATGACGGTTTTATGCGTGGTAATAATAGGATTGGAGATATTTTTACCGTAACTGGTTTTTTTACGACATCAAAAGATGATTTTGATAATGTTCATTCTATAAAATGGATAATTGAGCCTTTACCGGAAGGCCAGACAAAAGCTCATGAAATATATAAAATATATAATCATGGAGAAGATTGTCCGTATCCTGAATATCAAGTAGAATTTGAGAGAGGAGCAAAATTTGAAATAACTGACATAAAAAAAGGTAAGGAATACAATGTAGTTCATATAAAAGAACTGCCATCTTAAACTATCTGATAACAGCAATATAGTATAAAATCCGATGAAATTGGCAATCTCATCGGATTTTCGTTTATGGTCACGGGATATACAGCAATGCAAACTCCGCCTTTCTCCGTTTGAGCAGCATGGCGTGGCGTTTCCCCTTGTAGTTGCAGAAGGCTATATACTCACGGTAGATGTTCCTGTCGCCAGCCTCCAGCTTCTTGATTAGGGTGCTTTTGGGGATTGTCTTGCTGCCCAAAAGCCGGTATGGACCCACGTTGTAGGCAAGCGTGGCAAGCAGAAGACTGTCTTTCCCGAACTGCCGGAACATCGCGCAGAACTTCCGCAGGTCTTTCCGCAAAAGTTCATCCGCGTCCCGTTTTGTCATGGTTCGTGCCGAATACTTCTCGTTTGGCAAAAGTTTGTGACCCCAACCCACGTATGGGTGGTGTTTTTCTGAGTGCCAGCCTTCAAAGTAGCGGCAGCATAAAAAAGCACGTTCCATAAGTGGCAGACGGTAGATTGCCGCCTGCCCGTCCATTCCTTCTTGGCGGCTGATCCGTGCGGACACAGAACAGACCGCCAGAAGCGAACAGAGCATTGTCATGAATACACGCATCATTTCAACAAGGGTATGAAGTTGCCGATGGGAACGATGGTCAAATCGTCATCCTTTACATTTCTGTTGTTGAAGTCAAATTCCAGTTCGAAGGAGTTGCCGAAATTGTCCTCCACCACCACAATAAAGTTGTGCGCCTCTTCGCCCTCCGCCGTGTAGTACAGGCGGAACTTTTCGTTCTCCAGCAGGTAGCGGTCGTTAGGTAGGAAGGTGATGCCGTTATCCATTTTCAACTTTCCTTCTCCCTCAAACTGAAAATAGCGGATGGTGTAAAGCGTGTTAGCGAAGTCGCCCTCCTTTTTCAGCTCACAGCGGATTTCCACCGTCTGCCCCTTCGTCACCTTGTTCGGCACGGGCATGACCTCCACCGTGAAGGGATAGGACTGCTGGATGTCCATGTCGTCATCGCACGACACGAGGGTGAATGACACAGCGGCTATCAGGCATAACGCCACCACCTTAAAGATATTTGTTCTCTTGTTTCTGTTGTTCAGTATGTTCATTTTTCTTCGATTTTTAGATGGTTGTTTTTCTGTTTTTTCGTTGTCAGTTGCAGGTACTCGTTCAAGTCCTTGCAACCGTCATAGAGGGAGGAACGGTCGGTGACACGTTCCCCGTATCGCATGGTAAGTGCGGCAAGCGTCCGCCGTC
>OFGR01001487.1_pt1 | contig 18517 bp, 18 predicted proteins | sample 1521811 | NCBI WGS metagenome assembly OFGR01 (sample SAMEA3504098, study PRJEB24116) | mouse gut metagenome | biome: mouse gut; feature: mouse-associated habitat; material: faeces | place: Denmark | collected 2011
ATTTTAATTCGATGTTTTTGTGCGGGAGATAGGAACTTTAGTTTGCTGGGCGACATATTATTACGATGCAAGCACGCATGAACTTAAAATTGCCGTATAAATACACTACAAATACAGGGATGTACCGGAAAACAGCCGGCACATCCCTGTAATGTCAGTAAGAATCAGAGATTCGCTTTTAGATGTGAAAAAGAGTAAAGATTACCGGATTTTTAATAGATATAGAAATAGGGACAGATTTCGGGAAGATTCCTTTTTTTATGTATAAATATTCAGACTTTTTGCATAAATTTTCTTGATTTTTCCTACAAAAAGAACACCTTTCGTGGTATAATGATAGTAAGCAAATACATTATGAAAGAAGGTGTCCTTAATGAAAAATTAACATTATTTAAATTGTTATCTTATATGAAGAGTGTATACCATATCCCGCAAAAAATCAGGACACTGACTGATAAAAGAAAAAGACGTTCCATACCGCTTTTCAATATTGTCATGCCAACACTGATTTTTCTGATGCTGCAGTACAGGAGCTTTCATACCGTGTTTTCGTCACCGGAAAGCATGAACAGGCGTTTGCGTAACTGCATCCGGGGAAAAATGCCAAAAGTGGACGCTGTACGGGACCTGCTTGTTTTCTGGAAAATCAGGTTCAGGTAAAACAACGATGGCATTGTTAACTGCCAATACTGGTGCAAAATTTATAGAAAATGATTAGTATTCTATATTGGGGTATCACTTAATTTGGAATGTGATTTTTATATTGGCATTAAAAAGAGTATTGATTTCAATGTTTGTAAAGGGGAAAGAATAGGACATGCTTGGACAGTAATAAGTGGTCAAATTTTAGATGAAACAAATCTGTTATTTTGGAATTCAATGTTGTTATATCATAATGAAGGGATGAAATGTGATGAACATTATTAAAAAAGAAAAAAAATGGATTGTTATTTATTTGATTTTTTCTTTGCTTCTTACTGCTATTCGATTGATAAATCCTCTTTTAGTATCAAAATTTTTTGATAATGCGAGTGGCTCAGAAATTAAATACTTGTTAAGAATAGTTCTGATTATATTGTTTGCATCAATATGCGGAGGCTTTTTAAATATTTTTTGTTCTATTTTAGATACTAAAGTAAGAAACAGGATCGTTCGAAAGGCAAAAAAAGAGTATTTGGAAAAACTGTTGAATCTTAATTATGAAACACTTGAGAAAATTGATTTTGGTGATAAAAAAAACAGATATGATTTAAATGAGGTTTATGGAGAATTAGCGATTTCTTTTGTTTCTGATACAGTTATTGAAATTTTCACCTGTGCGTTTATTTTTATTTATTTGTTAACAATAAACAAGATAATGACGGGGGTTTTTGTATTTTGTCTTTTGGTAAATTCCGTTCTTGAATTTCATATCGGTAAAATAAGTTATAAATTTTCGAAAGAGGTCACAGAAATTGAATCTGAGGGCGAATCTAAAGTCTGTAATGCCTTGAGGAATATAGCTTATATTAAAACTAATAATTGTTCAAATGTTATTGTTAATAATATAGATGCCCATCAATTGCGCTTGTCAAGAAGGCAGGAGCAGCATACAAAGGAAATTGTTTCAATTGATAATTTGAATTTGCAAATTTACAAACTGATTGAAGTGATAATATTTGCTGTCGCTGCTTTTATGTTAAAAAATAATTCTATTTCGGTGGGGCAAATTTATTTATTCATTAATTATATGGGTTGGATAGACAACGCATTTTCAACAATTTGGGATAATCATATTAAATACAAGTCATCAAAGGCAAAAGTTGATACGATAGAATCAACATTCCAAAATAAAAGTGAAATAAATGATAAGGACAATGGTAAATCTTTAGGCTTGATTCATAAAGACAGCGTTTCCTCATTAACTATTAACGATATAGGTTTTAAGTATCATCCAGGAGAATTTGAAATTTGTGGACTGAATATGAATTTAGAAAAAAGTGATTTTGTTGCAATTATTGGCGGGTCTGGTTGTGGAAAATCTACACTAATGAAGATTATAAGCGGTTTGTATCATCCAAAGACCGGAAAAATTCTATACAATGGCGAAGATATTACATCACTTTCTCCGGAAAGCAGATCCTATATTATGGCATATGTTTCACAAAACATTGCGGTAATGGATGGCAAATTATATGATATTGTTGATTTTTTAAACATAGGAGTGTCAGAAGAAGCAATTAATCATGCATTAAGGCTTGCTGATTTATCACAATTTTCCAGTGAATTAGAAGATGGTTTAGATACTTATATTTCGGAAAGCGGTATCAATTTGTCAGGTGGCCAATTACAGCGCTTAGCTGCTGCACAAGCAATGATCTATAATAAGGAAGTTTATCTATTTGATGAAATTACTTCCGGATTAGATGATTTAACACAAAAACAATTAATAGATAATCTTAAAAGTATATCAAATGATAAAATAATGATTTTTGTCACACACAGATTAAATACTTTAAATCAATTTAATAAAGTATTCAAAATGGAAAACAGTACAATGAATCAAATTAAATGAAAGTGATGTGTTTGTGATGACAACAAAAGAAAATATTATAAATCATTTAAATGAACATAATAACATTACACATGATTTTTTAAAAAGTAATAGTCTGTTGTCTTTGGATGAATATTTTGGCTTTGATGATATATGTTACAAAAACCAGAATAAATTGAATTATCTATATAACCAGAAAATTCTTTGTTCATTAGTAAAAGAATTGAATGATAGAAAAATAGGATATATTGTATTTAAAGGAATTTGCTTGGCAGAAATGTTATACGATAATCCCGTAGATAGAAAAGTTGGAGATATTGATCTCTATGTTGAGTACGATAATCACTGTAGGGTTATAAAAATATTAAATCGGTTAGGAATTAATAAAGAAAATGAGAATGAATGTGAGTATGACCACCATATAGTATTAACAAATAGCAAGGCTTTAATTGAATTGCATAAAAATATTTTAAATCCTTGTATAAATATTGATGAAACATATCTCAAAAACAATACATCAGTTGTTTATATTAATAAAACGCCGATTGTAACTTTTTCATTGACGGCAACGATACTTCACTTAATATATCATTTGTATATGGATAGTTGGTTTCTAGCAGGAAGCTTATATAACATTTATGCTACTAAAATCGTTTTAAAAGCAGGACGTTTTCTATATCGAGCATATGAAATTGCACTTTATTCAGAAAAATATTTCAAGGAAATTAATTGGAATGATGTTGAAGAAGACATTAGACACCAAAAACTATGTCTTGTTTTCAAAAAAATGATGCGAGATATTCTTGAAATTTTTCCAAATGCTTTTCCGGATAGTTTTGCTCAGATGATTTTGCAACTAGAATATGTTGATGCAGAGGAATAGGAAAAGCTGCAGGCGGATATGCGGCAGGTCATCCGTTTTTCGCATATAGAAAGCATAACACAGGAACAGGTGGATACGTTTATTCGTAAGATCTATGTTTATAAGGATAAGCGGGTAGAGATTGAATGGAATTTTAAGAAGAACGGCATATGGGAATCATGAAAGTATACCTGGACACTTCGGTTATCAGTTATCTTGATCAGAAAGATGCGCCGGAAAGAATGAAAGAAACACAGGATATGTGGGAATTTTTCAAAAAGGGCCAGTATGAGGTGTATATCTCGGATGTTGTAGTTTACGAGATTAAAAAATGCAGCATGGAAAAACGTGAAATTTTATTGGATTATCTGGACCAGATAGAATATAATATAATTGAAACTGATGAAAATACGGTAAGCCTTGCGGAAAAGTTCATTGACTTTGGGGTTTTGAAAAGAAAAAGCTATGATGACTGCAGGCATATAGCGGCGGCAGTTCTTGCGGGATGTGATATAATTATATCATGGAATTTTAAACATATCGTGAATGTAAAAACAATTCAGGGAGTAAAGGCTGTTACAACATATGAGGGCTATAAGGACCTGATGATTTATCCACCGTCGGCTTTATTGAGAGAGGAGGAGTGACTATGGCAGTTGTGGTAGAAGAACCTGAAATCAGTGAACGCTTTGATCTGGACGATATCAGGAAGATACGGGAATATAATGCGGCGAGGTATGAGGGCATGACACCAGCAGAGATTGTGGCTGATACGAAAGCAGGTGCGGCAGACCTGCTTGAAATAATGAGAAAGCGGAAAATGGCAAAGATTTGAAAAGATAATGGAATAGTATAAACAACGATTGAGGAAAAGACATTTACTGGAAGTGGTGAATGTCTTTTTTCGTGCATAGTATAAATTTTTTGTGTGTTATATGTATGTAAGTAGTTAGATAAAATATTTTATAAATTTATATTGAGGTAGTTAAACGAAACTAAATGTGGTATTATTATAAGAAAAATATGACGTGAGGCAGTTAAATGGAATTGGTATTTATATATATAGTCGGTTTAGATGATGATTTTATCAGGAATCAGGGATTTAATTTTTCTTCTAATTATAATTTTTATGTATCATTTTGTAATGAAAGATATGAGCTGAGGCAAAAAGAATGCAGAAATATTTTGCCGGAGAATTTTTTTGACAGCAGTTCCTGCATAACAAATATAACGGCTATTATTGGAGAAAATGGTTCAGGAAAAACGACACTGCTTAATAAACTGGCAAAGGATTATTTAGGAGTCAGAAAGATTAAGTGTGAACCGGAATATGAGATTTATTATGAAGAAGAATATAAAAAAGATATGTATATTGCCGTGTACATAGAAAATGGCGAATTAATATGTTATCGAAATATAGATAGATTTGCCAATTTTACTGGTGTTAAAGATATATACTTATTTGAAGGATCAGAAAAATTGACTGAGATGGTTAGAAACAATACCAGGTTTAGAAATATTAGCAGAATATGCCTGACGAACAGCATGTACCCTGCATGGAACGGTATTGCTGCGGATAAAAGCATTGATAAAATCCATCTTAATATGAATTCGTTAAATGTTTTAAAAAATATGTTTTATGAAAAGAAGTGTAAAAAAATAAAATCTGCCAGGTTTCTTCAGTATCAGGATATAATAAAAGAATGCCGTAAAAATCAGGATTTTCAGCAGGTGTTGGATGTTATTTATTTGCAGTATATGAAAGAAAAAGAGAATGGTATTTTAACGCAGAATATTAATGGAAATTTAACCGTCAGATTTCTGCTGTTTACTAAATATTTTTATGACAAGTTCAAAGGAATCGAAAATTCAGGAGAACAGGGAAAATACCTTAAAGAATGTTATGATAAAGTAAAAGCGCTTATGTCAAATTTTGATTCGCAGTTGTTGAAGCAGGATGTTTTTTGCAGTCTGTATATTGATTTATTATTTGAGCTTCATGCATATGCTCAGGTTGTTGAAACTGATGAGGGCAAGAATATTAGAAATAAGCAGGCATTATTAAAATATTTGAAAGAATCCATAGATATACTGTCTGAAAGAAAAGATGAAAATGCTGAATTTTTTAATGAAGCGCTAAATGAGATACAAGAATATGAGCAATGCCTTTCTTTATGCAGAATGCATCCGAATTCACTTCCGGTTTCTGATTCTGCATATGTTGCATACAAGGAAATTGAATACGAAAGCAGCAGCTACTATGGAATATTAAATCTGGTAAGGAAGTCAGCGTTTGAGAGGAAGTATTCTTTTGTATTAAAGTATATTGATATTGGTGGATTGAAACTTGCTTCAGGAGAAAGAGCGCTGTTAAATTTCTTTTCGTGGCTGTACATAGTTCCTTATTTCAGATGTATAGATACCAGTCTGGAAACAAGCCTGCGTGATAATATATTGCTGCTTATAGATGAAATAGACCTTTATTGTCATCCGCTATGGCAGCAAAAACTGATATATTATCTGATAGAGGAGGCAAGGGCTTTGTTTTCGGGAAAAAAAGTTCAGATTGTATTTACGACACACAGCCCCATTGTATTATCGGACATGCCGCAGAATAACGTTATTTATCTGACAAGAAAAAATGGGAGATGCGTAATAGACCATACTATGCAGGATACAAAGACATTTGGTGCAAATATATATAAATTGTTTAATGATGCATTCTTTTTGGGAGAACGGGGACAGACAGGTGAATTTTCCAAAAATAAAATACGAACAATCATTGATGCAGTGAAACCCCGTCAGGAACAAAATGGAGATGTAATATATCCAGAACTGACTGAAAGAGAATCAGAGGGATTAAAAGCAGAGATTTCGTTGATCGGGGAACCAATTATCAGGGATAAGCTGTACGAGATGCTGTATAAATGCAGATATAGAAAGTTGGATACACGAGAAATGAAAATAAGGATTTATGAAGAAAAAATCAAAAGATTAAAAAGAGGAGAAGATTAGTGATTCCTATAAAATTTAAAGGAAGTGAAAAAGAAACTGTTCATGAATTATACCATAAGCTGCTCGATGTCAGTAACCAGAAAGATAAGAAAGGGTATATAACACATATCAAATCAATAAATGCGTGGTGTTTAAACAATATCTGTATAAATGGTCATTCGTTTACATTTCCAGAAATAATAAAGGCTGATTATGATACTCTATGTGAAATTGCGCAGAAATACGGAAAGGGAATGCCGGAAATGTCAGATCAGGATAAAAAATTCATGATTGAGTATTTATATAATCAGCGATTTTCCGTTATAAGAAAAGAATTTTCTGATAAGCTGGAAATGAAAGTCTGTCCATACTGTAACAGGAATTTTGTTAATTCGGCAAGCAACAGAACGATATGTGATCTGGATCATTTTTTTGACAAAAAAGAATATCCTGTCATGGCTGTTTCCTTTTATAATCTTGTGCCGGTATGCCATTCATGCAATCATGTAAAGAGTACTGAGAAAATATCATATTCGCCGCATAATAAAAAATATAATACAGATGATCTGTTAACTTTTGGGTATTATATCAGTGGAATTGAGTTTTTGGCAGATGAAAATCAGATTGGGATTGAAATTATGGATGACATAGTGATTAGAGATAATATAAAAAAGTTAAAATTGCGGGAGGTATATCAGGTTCATGCTGATTTAGTACAGGAATGCATAAAAAAAGCGATTGTTTTTCATCCGGATTATCTAAGGTACCTTTATAGAACATATGGCGAGCTGTTTGAATCAGAAGAAGAATTATACAGAATAGTATACGGGAACTATCTGGAAGAAGTGTTTTATGGGAAAAGGCCGCTAGCAAAATTAACCTCAGATATAATGAAAGAATTGCTGAATACATGTTATGGGTTAGACTGGTAATATAGAGGTGGAGCAGCGAGAGATTTAAACCTAGCGAAGTTATGCAGCTTACAGTACATTGTCATACTGCAGTCTATAATAATGTATGAAACAGAAGATGGATGTAGGCATAAATCCAGTTTTCGAAATGTGTTTTTGCTGAGGTATTAGTTATTTTGCTTGTGAAGTAAATAGAATAGAGATATAATATTGTTAATAGAAAAGATAATAATGTTCATAATAAAGCTATAAGCAGAGCTCAATAGAATGCAGTTTACGTTTGGAAATATATTTAAGGGAAGGTAGTGGATATTGTGACTGATGAATTAATAGAAGTTATAGATAAGGCAGTAGAGAAGATTCCAACTGTTTATGATGATGGACTGAAACAGGCAACTCAGGAATCCGGTAAAATTTTTGCATTACTTCCACGTACTATTAATGCTGCCCTTGTTCCATTACGAAAGTGGATCGCAGAAAGGGAATATAATCTTGCTGAAACAGAGAAAATACTGGCTAAAAAGTTAGAAAAAGTCGGGGAGGAAAAAATTATTACTCCTGAGCCATATGTAGCAGTTCCTGCAATTCAGGCGATATCTTATACAATGAACAGTAAAGAGCTTAGAGATTTATATGCAAACTTGCTTGCAAAAGCAATGAATTCAGATACTAAGGATATGGTTCATCCTGCATATTTGGAAACAATTAAGCAGCTATCGCCAGAAGAAGCCATGTATTTTAAATATATATGTTCTTTAAAGATTCGTCCAATGGTTGACGTTCAATTAGATTTGCCAGAGGGTTTAAGTGTTACGATTTCTACAAATGCAAATCTGTTTAGCGCTGATTATAATAAATTTTTTGAATTAACAATTGATAATCTGACTCGTTTAGGGTTGATAAATATTCCATATGGTGTATGGTATGGTGAGGATTCTGTTTATGAAACTCTTATAGGTGAGCTTAAAAGAAAATTTAATCTGGATCAATGGAAGGAAAAGTATCCAGAAGCAACAGGGATTAGTTTTACAAAAAAACGTATAGATCTTACAGCATATGGAATAAACTTTTATGAGACATGTATTAGGTAATATACATAATTTTATCAAATGGGTTTGTTAGAGTTAGATATATTTGAAATGAAAGTTATGTTTAAACCGTGAATAGATTTGTGCAGAGACTGTAAATAGAAAAGTGGTGATTGGAATATTTGAAAGACACCTATATAGTAAACATAGCGAATGAAGATATAGAGAAGAAGCGGGGATGATTTAGTAATGGATGATTCAGAGAGGCTAAGAATGTCGAAAAAACGTGATCATAAGATAATGATTACGGAAGAAGCAATTAGAAAAGTGCCATTTATTCGGTACCGGGAAATACCAGAGGATGAATATGAAATTATTTACGAGCTTGCAAAGCAGGTTCTCCGGCTTTCTAAGGATGAAAATGAATCTAATGAGGTTGCAATTACATACAGTTTTGATACAGAAAAAATTATATTACAGGAAAATCTGGTAGGAGTTCAGTTTGGAGACGAACATTCGGTTAATCCAATGGCTGACACACTTTCATATCATTTGATTATGTCGTCAAAAGAATGCATGGTGGTGTCAATGCATAATCACCCGTCAGTATCACTCATATCAGTAGCGGATATGCGTTTCTTTCTGCAATATGGAAGTATCCGTCTGCTTGTAATTGTTACAAATCTGGGAAGTATTTCTTATATGGTGAAAAGCAGGAGATATAATTATATAAAAGCAGTAAGACTGTTAAATCAAACAATACAGTTGCATAATAAAGCGTCTGATTTAAAGGAACATCAAAAAGCAGCCAGATATTTTATCAGCAACTGTCATAAAGCAGGTATTATATATGAAAATAGATAGAGGGGTGGTCTTATGATCTATAAACATGCAGTATTAGGGGAAACACCGGAATTATTTAAAGAAACAGCAGAATGGGTCCATGAGGAACTTGAACGGATTGAAAGAAATGAAAGAGCGGCAGGGAAAGTCATGGAGTCTATTCAGCCGCTGTTGGATAGAAAAAGGGAAAATCTTATAAGTGTGCAGGGGCAGACGAAAATACTTCAAGGTATTCCAGAAATAAAAAAAGCAGATATTTAATAGATTTGAGTATAAAGGATATAGATTTTGAGGCTTACATCCAACAAATAAGGAATATAGCATTGAAAAAGAATCGTTAGGAATGAAAATTTTATCAATCGATGTTTCAGTTGGCTTAAAATGGTGACTGACATAAAATTGGCTGTTAAAGAGAAAGGACTGCATGTAATCCATTAACTATTATAAGATAATATATAAGCTATAATGAATTTAAATAGTCGATATATTTAAAAATAGTTGATTTATTCAGTTGATTAATTGAAAGGTAAACATATTTTTGAGAGTCATATGGATAAAAATTATAAGTTGTTATATGGAATTAAGGAACGAATGTTTGTGACACTAATTTATCACCAATTTTTAACCTATTTAGCATTAATTTATCTCAACCCCAACGAAGTTATGCGGCTTACAGCGATTTTCGCCGAAAAAAACTTAAAATTTTTTGTGACATTAACTTGACTCAATCGGGCTGGGGACAGCTGGATTTGTATAAGGCGTTTGAAAATTTTCGGAATGTATGATTATTGAAAAATAATCTTTTTTTCAATAATATGTGAGGTTAGAATCAGCGGAATACCTGTAAAACAAGGGGTTCCGCTGATTTTTAGTTCTGATATTTTTAAAGCTGAAACGTAAACGGTAAATAGTGCGTACCTATACAAAATAGGAGCAAACCTGTATGATGGTAACAGATTTGCTCCAGTCTTTATTTCCCTTCATATTCATTGGTTTTCCGACTGCGTTCTGGCAGGTTCGGGGACCATGGGAGCAGGTCATCCAGGAATGAACGGTCTGTGTTGTGTCATCTTCGTGCTTTGGCATCTCAGTCAGCAGATGCTCTGCGTAGTCATAGACTTTCAACCCATTTGCTTTCGCAGTTTTTGTGATGCTGTAAATTATGGCGCTGGACTTTGCTCTGCGGATTGTGTCGATTAGCCGCCAGTTGTGCTTTCCGATAAAAAACCACGCAGGGTGCATTGTTATCCAGCGGAACTTTGCCCTGGTGTGTTTTTAAACATGCAAAATAGGCGTCAACCAGCGGTTTCAGCTCCACTGTTCGAAAGGCGGGCAGATGTACAACACTATCGGCGTAGAAAAAGAAGTGCTGAATGTAGACGATGTGATTGAAACAGCAAATCACTTCCGCTGTATTGATATGGTTATTGATAACGCAAAGGCAGCGCTGACCGAGAAGTTTATTAAAGAGCTTCACTTGATCCTGAAGAATGGAACCAGCGGCTCAAGAAAAGATTGGTTTGCCGTAGGTGATTATAAAAAGATGCCAAATGAAGCTGGTGGTTTGGATACTGCACTTCCGGAAGAGGCTGCCGATAAAATGAAAGCTCTGCTGACAGAGTACAACGGAAAAGAAGAAAAGATTTTTGAGGATATTCTGGACTTCCATGTAAACTTTGAACGTATTCATCCGTTCCAGGATGGTAACGGTCGTGTCGGCAGATTGATTATGTTTAAGGAATGTCTGAAATATAATATTGTTCCGTTCATTATCGAGGACAATCTAAAAATGTTCTATTACCGTGGATTGAAAGAATGGAACAATGAAAAAGGCTATTTGACAGATACCTGTCTGACAGCACAGGATAAATGTAAAGCGTATTTGGATTATTTTAGGATTGTTTATTAAACTGTACCCTTTGTCAAGGACAAATTATGAAGAACCCTGCGTTTTGTCTGTATAAATTTCTTCACAATAAATACCTTTGTTTTGAACATGTATTTATTGTGAAGATTTATTTTACCATTCAATTATAATGGATGGTGATACATAGTCTGGATACAAAAATAGGGACGGGAATAGTGCTTTTACAGAACAACTGTTTGTGACATTAATTTATCACCAATTTTTCGCTGATTTAGCATTAATATACCTCAACCTCAACGAAGTTATCCGGATTACAGCGATTTTTGCCGAAAAAAACTTAAAATTTTTTGTGACATTAACGTGACTCAATCGGGGTGGGGACAGCTGGATTTGTATAAGACGTTTGAGAATTTTCGGAATGTATAAACATTTGTAAAGTGTTGAAGTACATTTTTCCTGATATCTTGTACAATTAATGCCTTGAGGAATCCATTTTGAAAAAATATTTAAAACGAAAGCTCGAATTATGACAGAAGTGAATTCAGGCTGTTACAAAGCGAACTTCAAATGATTGAATTTAGTTCCAGTTCTGATGAAGGCTGAACTGGAACTGCTTAAAATTATATTTGAAAATGTTATTCGTCGGAACATCCTTGATTATAAAGGAGTTCTGCTATTTTTTATAAATATACGAAAAGCTATAAGCTGTAACTATAGTAGTGCATAGAAGAAGCTGTATAATTATTGTGAAACTTTTATAGTACTATTCGACATAATATGATATAATTCTTTTAATTTGGCAAAATGCAGATGAACAAGGGGATATACAGTTATGATGAAATGGAATTTTCCAAGCAATAATTATGGAGAAGTGAATGGAATCGGTGAAGCTGGCATTGAAACATTTAAAGGGTCTCCGTATAAATCCCTCGCAAGAGAAATATGCCAGAATTCATTAGATGCCAGGGCTTATTCTGAGAAACCAGTTATCGTTGAGTTTTCAGAGTCGGAGATTTGTTTCAGAGATATTCCGGATTTTCAGAAATTGAATCAGGCCCTGGAATTGTGCAGAGTTTTTTGGAAAAAGCAGAATAATAAAAAGACGCTTGCTGTGGAGATATTTTTATAATACGAAGAGCGGCATCAGGAGAGCAATGTTTTGCAATACGCTTTCACGGCTTTGGTGGTTAGGAAGATTAACATATGATGAAAATCGTAAGGATTCGTTTGAATTAACCAGATACTGGGAAGAAGACTTTTCTACAAAAATGCTGATACTATTTTCAAGTAATTATATGGGAAATGAGAATATTACAAGAGGCCTGATTTCTGCACTAATTGAACTGGAAAGACAGAAGATTAGTGTCAGCGGGCGTAAAAGAAATTTGTATTATTTAGCCAGCCAGTATTTGAATCTGTATGGCGGTACACATATTTTAGATTATTATAGTGAAAATGAGATTTAGGAAAAAGTGATGTATCATATAAAACGGCTAGCCGTGAATAGCAGGAGGGTATAACAATGTTTAACATAAAATTAAATGCCATAAACAAGGCATTAAAACTTTTGATTCAGAAACAGGGGTATCATTTATCAAGTAGTAAAGTGGTGTGAAAATAAGAAAGTGGTGATGTGCTTGGCATATTCTTTTGAAGAAATTATGGCTTACCATCCTGATAATAAATATGTGTATAGAGAAATTAAAGAAAACCTGCCTAATTTAGTTCCTTTTGTCGGTGCCGGGCTTACACAGTTTGCTTATCCTTCTTGGAAACAGGCACTTATAGAGTTGGCAGGTAAAATTACAAATAGGAATTATTTCAGACAGGTTGAAAATTTGATAAAAAACGGATATTACATGGGTGCAGCCCAGCGGTTGGAAGATTTACGGACACCTTCAAATCTGGCACGGGATATTGCAAATTTATTTTCATCAGACCATCTGACTGATAAAATGAGCATTATTTCTAAACAAGCAGTTTACATGCTGCCATGGCTGTTTCACGGTCTTGTCCTGACAACAAATTTTGATGAAACTTTAGAAACAGTCTATGGGGAATGCGATTGTCTTTTCGAAACAGTATCTCATCCAGGGCATCCAGTGCTGGAGCAATTCATAAGGAATCCTAAACATCACGGCTTGTTTAAGATGCATGGAACCGTTATCGGAAATTTGATTGAGTATGAAAATATTGTTTTTACTTCTGCACAGTATGACCGTCATTATGGAAAAGATTCACCGCTGATTCATGACTTAAAAGCGTGTTTTGGTAAAAGGATTATGTTTTTTTTAGGATGCAGCCTTGAAAAAGACCGCACCATGGATATTCTTCATGATTCCATAATACAGGGGGTGAACCATTATGCCGTTATTGGATGCCAGGAGTCTGAGAAAGATGAAAAAGTCAGAAGACTTGGTGAAAAAAATATACGTGTAATTTTATATAAACAGGGAAGACATGAAGCTGTGCGCGTAATATTGGAACATCTTTTGGAGGAAACCAATCCTGATTTATACCGGAAAATCAATCCTATCGCTGCAATGAAACCAGGCAGTTTTCTTGAGCAGTTTTCTCCTGATGCAGGAATTGTGCCGCTATCTGGACGAAAAAAAGAGATGGGTGAACTGAACAGCTTCCTTCGGACTTCTGGCGGACTATTTCAATGGTGGGCAATTGTAGGACCGGGTGGCTGCGGGAAAAGCCGGCTGGCATATGAATTTCAGAATCAGCTGCCGCCTGGCTGGATTGTCCACAAGCTGAAACGAAATGATTATAAAAATCTTAACGGGGTCACTGAACGTCTTACACAAAAAACACTGCTAATTGCGGATTATGTACAGGAACATGCAAGAGAACTTGGGGAATGGATGGAGTCATTGAATGAAAATGAGCAGCTTCGCAGCCAGCCGATACGGCTCCTGTTAGTAGAAAGAGATACTGACAGAGGATTAGAGGATTTTTTATGTCCGGTTGTGGATTATGTGCAGGAACACGCAGCGGAGATTGTGAAAAGGATGGAGTCATTTAGTGAGAAGCCGATACAGCTTTTGCCAGCAGCAAGGGAAGCTGACAGGGAACCAGAGGATTCTGCATGGACGAAACAATTGTATAGTAACGTCCGCAATGAAATGAAATTAAAGGAAGCCTGTTATCGAGAGTCATTTTTGAAACTGTCTCCGTTATCAGACGAGAATCTTATGGACATTATGGAAAATTATGCAAGAATTTTGCAATGGGACAAAAAGAAATCAGGAAGAGTATTGGAAGATAAAACCCGTCAAATATTATTACAGAAGCTGAAAATGATTGATCCATATTTGTGCCGTCCATTGTATGCAATGTTTCTGACGGTGGCATATATTGAGTATAAGGACATTGAACAGTGGAAAAGGAATGACATGCTTAATTATGTAATTGGCGGGGAAGGAAAAAGAATTAAGTTTAGTATCAAAAATGTGATGTGTAAAGATACAGTGGATAAGATATACAATGCATGTATATATTTGAAATGTGCAGCTACAGCGCTCCAGGGAATACCTGTTGAAAACCTACAGAAACTTTTTCCTGATATATGGAAGATTATAAAAGATAAATCTAAAGATTTTGAGTCACCTGAGGATTTCCTGTATCAGACAGGACTGACATTTAAGGACAAGCTGACGGCATTGCGTCCTGATGTAGTTGGGGAGTATTTCGTTTGTCGCTGGCTATTCAAACAAAATGAAAAAACAATCCATGATTTTGTTGCTGCTATATGGAAGGAGCCAGTTCCTGCGATTATTTTTTTTGATAGGTTAATCTGCGACTTTGATCATTTTTTAAATGAAAATCCCGAATGCTGGGATAGATTATATTCAGACAGAATTCTGCTGCCTGAAAATGCCTTAAAGTATTATCCGCAGCATGTATTAAATGCCACTTATTACTGTAATAGTGCTGTGCAATGTGAAAAACTGGTTTATTTATTGGAGATATTCGCAAATAAATACCCGGATGATTCGAAAATAGCGTTTGCGTTTGCAGGAGGCCTGTTCAATTTGAGTAACAAACAGGACAGGCGATATGCGGAAAGCACTATCGGGCGTCTGGAAAAATTTTCTGCTGATAATCCGGATGTGATAGAAATAGCTGTTGAACTTGCAAAAGCTCTGTTCAATTTGAGTAATAAACAAGATGTATTGAGTGCGGAGGGAAGCATCGCACGCTTGGAGAAGATCTGTGCTGGTTACCCAGATGTGACGGAAATAGTAATTCTTTTTGCAAAAGGTTTGTTTAATCTTAGCTGTGAACAGGATGGGCAAGATGAAGAAAGGAATATCACACGCTTGGAGAAGCTTTGTGCCAGGTACCCAAATGTAACAGAAATTGCAGCTGAGTTCGCAAAAGGACTGTACAACCATAGTATTAAGCAGGATGAACGAGGAGCGGAAAGGAGTATTGTGTATCTAGAGAAGCTCTGCGCTGCACATCCAGGTGTGATAGAAATCGTGGTCCATTTTGCAAAAGCACTGGTTAATCTGAGCAATAAACAGGACATGCAGGGAGCAGGGCAGACTGTCAGGCGCTTGGAGAAGCTGTGTACAGAGCATCCAGATATGGCAGAACTAGAGATCCTTTTTGCAAAAGGGCTTTACAATCTGAGCATCCGGCAGGATACACAGGGAGTGAAAAGGACTGCTGAGTGCTTGAAGGAGCTCTATATCAAGCATCCAGATACAGAAATAGCAGCTGTATTCGCAGGAGTCATGGTCAATCTGAGCAGCAAACAGGATGAACAGGGAGCGGAAAGGATTGCAAGGTGCCTGAAGAAGCTCTACGCTGAGCATTCAAATACAGAAATAGCAGTTAAATTCGCAAAAGTACTATTTAATCTAAGTATCCGCCAGGACAGACAGGGAGTGGAGAGGACTGCTGAGTGTTTGGAGAAACTTTGGGCTGAGCACCCGGATGTGATAGAAATAGCAGTTCTTTTTGCGAAAATGCTGGTCAATCTGAGCAGTAAACAGGATGAACAGGGAGTGGAGAGGACGGTTAGACGTTTGGAAAAACTTTGCAAAGCACATTCAGATGTGACAGAAATAGAGGCTGAGTTTGCAAAAGGCCTGTTCAATTTAAGCGGCGTACAGAATGGGCAGGCTGCAGAAAGGACGATGGAACGTCTTCGGATGATTTTAATGCAAAACCAAAATGTATATTCCTGTTTTAACATGGCTATTCAGAAACTTTTATCAGAGAACCAATGCGGATAGGTTACCAGAACCGGACTGTTTTTGGATAGGCACAGGCTTCCGTCAGTTTCATATCTGAGATGAAGCTGTTGCAGGTGCAGCCTTCTCAGTATACCATCGGTTTTCGCTTTTTTCCGTAGCTGTCTCAAGAGGAAAATTACCGATTGAGAAAAGAATGATATTGAGATATAATAAACGAAACGATGAGATGTTTTATCTTAAAAGAGAGGTGGTGTTTGCATGATTTCACTACAAGAGCAGGTGGTGCATAAAGTCAGTAATTTGTCTGAGGATAACCTGCAGTTTTTATTAGAGATTATAGACAGGTTTATGCTGACAGATACAGTTAAGAAAGGGGAAACTGTGGTTTCAAAAAGGATTGGGATTGCAAAAGGGCAGAAATTATATGATGATTCCTATGATTTTGATGAAATGAATCCTGAAATTGCCCGGATGTTTGGGGCGGCAGAATGAAGCTTTTACTAGATACGCATATTATTTTGTGGGCGCTGGATGATAATCCCAGATTACCCCTCGAAGCCAGAAGATTCATCATGGATGAAAAAATGATATTTATTACAGCACGGCATCGGTCTGGGAGACAGCGATTAAATATATGTCAAGGCCTGATAAGATTTGGATTGGGGGCTCGAAGCTGTCTGAATTATGCAGGAAAATGGGATATAGGATGCTGCCGATTGAGGACAGGCATGTAATGGCGCTGGAAACGCTGGTCTGTCATAATCAGGTTCATAATGACCCATTTGACAGGATGATGATAGCACAGGCAAAGGCGGATGGATTAAAGTTTGTTACACATGACTATAAAATTTCTTTTTATGAAGAACCCTGCGTTTTGTCTGTATAAATTTCTTCACAATAAATACCTTTGTTTTGAACATGTATTTATTGTGAAGATTTATTTTACCATTCAATTATAATGGATGGTGATACATAGTCTGGATACAAAAATAGGGACGGGAATAGTGCTTTTACAGAACAACTGTTTGTGACATTAATTTATCACCAATTTTTCGCTGATTTAGCATTAATATACCTCAACCTCAACGAAGTTATCCGGATTACAGCGATTTTTGCCGAAAAAAACTTAAAATTTTTTGTGACATTAACGTGACTCAATCGGGGTGGGGACAGCTGGATTTGTATAAGACGTTTGAGAATTTTCGGAATGTGTGATTATTGAAAAAAGGTTCTTTTTTCAATAATATGTAAATATTAGTAAGGTTGTAAAACAGCGGAATGCATGTAAAATCAAGGTGTTCCGCTGTTTTTATTATTTTACAGAGTATATTTTACCGCTATTAGATGGTTCTACAGGACAAACGCATGAGTGAATAAATTGTGAACAAACACCACCTTTACAGGAAATTTGTGGTAATATTACGACAAAGGTGGTGTTTTACAATGACAGAGATATTAAAAACAATAGAATTAATTGAGGACAAAAGGCAGGAAAAAAGGTCCGGCACAAACTGCTTGACATTGTAGTGATTGTGTTGTTTGCAAAACTGGCAAATGCCGATGACTGGGAGGAAGTTGAAATTTTCGCAGAGTCCAACGAAGAATTCCTGAAGAATTACATTGAACTGGGAAATGGCATTCCCTCACATGACACAATGCAAAGGGTAATGGGCAGCATTGCGCCTGAATACATTCAGAATGTTTATAAAAAATGGAATGGACTTACAGACAGCAGTGAAGGGGAAACACTCAAAAAAATCATCTGTATTGATGGAAAAACCATGAGGGGCAACAAATCCAAAGAGCGGAAGGCAAACCATATTGTTTCCGCATGGTGTGACATGGGCGGTTTCTGTCTCGGGCAGAAAAAAGTGGAAGAAAAATCAAATGAGATTACTGCCATCCCGCAGCTGCTGGATACCATACAGGTAAAAGGATGCGTTATAACGGTTGATGCCATGGGGACGCAGACAGAGATAGTGGAAAAGATAAAACAGAAGCGTGCGGATTACACATTGGCAGTAAAGGAAAACCAGAAAAATCTGTACAGGGAGATCAGTGAATATTTTGAGGATGGGGAACTCCTCCGGGAAATAAAAGACAACGGCGGATATAAAATGACCGTGGAAAAAGCCCGTTCCCAAATGGAAAAAAGGGAATATTACCAGTCTGGCAAGATAGGGTGAATGCAGGAAAAAGCCGCTCATTTTATTTCACGGATAATTATGGGGATAATGTGCAATGCCACATCAATAATGTAATGCTA
>OFGR01001488.1_pt1 | contig 18516 bp, 17 predicted proteins | sample 1521811 | NCBI WGS metagenome assembly OFGR01 (sample SAMEA3504098, study PRJEB24116) | mouse gut metagenome | biome: mouse gut; feature: mouse-associated habitat; material: faeces | place: Denmark | collected 2011
GGCCGCTCTGTTTTTATCCTATTATTGGATAGATTTTCCAAGCTGATAGGCTTCTTCAAGTTCTGATTTCCCTTGAATGTCGCCGACATCCATATTTCCGCCAGCAAGAACATGGCCTAAATTGTTCCAGCGCAGATGCTCCATAAGGTGGTCATAGTAGAGGACAACATCTTCAAACCCGTGGCCCTCCGCCGCCATAAGCAGGGCCGAAGCTCTGCCGTTGCCCCGAAGCAGATTGCCGTCCTGAGCTGACCGCTCATGTTCCAATAGTAGAGCGGCGTTGCCAGCACGACCATATCGCTCTCCTTCACGGCTGGATAGATCTGAGTCATATCGTCCTTCTGAACGCAGGGACATTCCTGGCTGCTATGGCCGCCAAAGCAGCCCTTACAGCCGTGGATGTTCATGCCGTCCAGAAAAAACTCAGTAACAGTGTGGCCAGCACTTTCAGCTCCCTCGGTAAACGCCTTAACCAGAGTAGATGTATTGCCGGTTTTCCGGGGACTTCCGTTTAAGATGACGATCTTCTTGCTCATATAGATTGCCTCCTCAATTTTGCCGCAGGCCGCGGTGTTTTATGATCTTATTATATTAGGAAGCGCATCTGCAAATCAAATACGAATTACTTGATAATGTTATATCTTTTTTCATATGAGAAAATGGTACACTCTCTTGAAGGTAAGTATATTACTTAAATGTGCGTTCTTGTTTTTAATTCCATTTCAGATATACTTGCATTGATAAAGCATCCATTTAGTTTAGCAAGAGCCAATCAAAGATATTATTGGAAGGATGATTAATTATGGAACAGATCAAACTGCCTCAGGCATCGGTGCTGACTTCACCAAATCCGGTTTCAATCGTCTGCACACAGAAGCCTGATGGGACTACTAACCTGGCTACTGTGTCTTGGTGGACGTATCTCTCCTTTAATCCGGGAATGATTGCCTACGCAATGGCCAAGACCTCTTACAGCGGCGAGATGGTTCGCCAAAATAAGGAAGTCATTCTCTCTATTCCTGGCGCAGAGATTGCGGATGCCGTTATGGGTTGCGGCACTTCGACCGGGCGGAATACAGATAAGGTTTCCAAGTTCAGTATTGAGATGCAGAAAGTGCCCGGCAGTGAAATTCAAATTCCACTGCACAGCCGTGTGGCAATCCAGTGCGGTTTGAAGGAGTTTATTGAAACCGGGGATCATTATCTGTATATCTGTGATGTGAATCAGGTCTATGGCAATAAGAATGAACAGGCGGTTTTTTCCTGGGACGGATATGCAAAAATTGCCCCCGCGAATCAAGGATAAGATCAATGTGCGGCTAAAAACGTCTGCGACCAACCGGAATCTCATTCTGGTTGGTCGCAGGCTTTATTGATCCAAATTAGTTCAGATAGTCGCCTAAATTGCCATTGAACAGTTCATCATAGCTGGGAATACCCACAATGGACAGCGTTTTACCATAGAGCGTGCCGTATTCTTCACAGAGGTAATGAATGCCGGTCAAATGGCGGGCTACCCGCTCCTCAATGGATACGCCGGTTTCATCGTAGGGGACCCAGACATACCTATTTTCTGCGGCTTTCAGATAGTAAGGATCTTTTCCGGTCAGAACCAGTTCTTCATTGGTGGCACCGCGCAGACGGCCGTGGGAGGGATTGGCAGTTTCCATCAGGACGGGCAAAGTATCGGTAAAATCACCCAGTTCCCGGTGAGTCAGGCCATGCAGGGTGGAAGGGGACGGTTCCAGACTGATTTGCACCCCATCCAGCATCATGTCCAGCAGGGCGTTGGAGGCCAACTCCATAGCGCTTTCGTGTGCTACCATAGCGTTAATGGTGGGGTACTCCGGGGAGGATTCATGGAGGTCTACGGTCATGTCGATCCCCTTGTCTTTAATCAACTCCGTGATAGCATAGCAGGCCCGCTCTGTCATATTTCCGTCTGCCACACCAGGATAGCCCCGGTTCAGGTTTCGGGTTTCACTTCCGGAAAGGCTCTGACCGGAGGGCTGGTGGGTGTAGACATCAGGATCAGGCCATTGGTCCAAGGGATTGGTGGCACGGGAACCAAAAACGAACTCCCGGGTTCCGCTGGCTGTTTGGATGTGGTAAAAGTGAGGAGAAGCCTCCTGGGCATCATTGTGGGTAAAGGCGCTGTTATTGGCCCGAGGAATCACATAGAGGGTCCCGGCGTCCACCGTACAATGCTCCACCAGGGTAATCGCGGCCATATGCCCGGAGGGTTCGTTGGGATGTGTCCCGCCCAGCACCAGCATACTGGGACCTTCGGTTTTTCCCTCCATCACATAAACCATAGTGTCTCCGTAGGTGCCCTCCAGGGCGGGGAGGTACTCACTGAGCATAAAGCTGTCAGTCACGCCTTCTCCGGGAATAATGACCTCCTGATAGTTGCGGAACTGATAAAAGTCTATGCCGGCTGCCACCGTGATCGCAAGGGTCACAACCAGACACAAAACAGAGATTAATGTCTTTTGCGCTCTGATTTTTTCAAGCATAATGGGTCTCCTTTCATTTGATCATCAGCACACGCAGCACCAGAGGGGCCATCACCATACATGCGTTGATTTTCAGGGATGGTGTCTCCTCTTTGAAAAAGTCGCGGCCAACGAAAATCAATAGGAGCAGGGCAATCAGCCGGTACAGTATTGTCATCATAGTGGTGTCCTCCTATCCAATCAGACCAGCGATTCGGCTGGAGAATATCACGAAAATCAGGCCCCAAACCATAACAACGGCCATGGGAACGGCGCAGCGCTTGAGTACAGAGGTGTAGCTGTCCACACCGGGTGTAACCTTGGCCGCAAAGATACCGGCCAGGGCGGTGGGAGGCATCATGTCACCCAGCGAGGCAATCAGGGACAGACCGGCGATGGTCACAATGGTGTTGCCATTCAAGAAAGCGAGGGTAAAGGGCACACCCAGCACGCTCGCCGCACCGAAGGAGGACACCGCGCCGAAAAGAGGAATGGAAATTGCAGCGGCCAGATACAGCAGTTGCTCCGGCAGCCCCAAACAGACCGAGACGATAAAGCCTCGCACCCCAGTAAGGGTCATAATCTGAATGAACATACCAACGCCCATCAGGATTCCCATAACAGGCAGAGAGGTATGAACCGCTTCTTGAACTGCGTCCAGCACCTTGATCTTCTTCCCAGTAAACAAGCCCAGGGCGGCACTGACCAGGAACATGACCGGCATACCCACATCGGGGATTACCTTCACGATTTTGGTCAGACACATCAGCACAACCAACAGCAGGATTGGAAGATAGATACGGAACCCATACTGGCTGGACAGTTCCTGGTTCAAGGTAGGTGCTACCGTTTCATAGTCCATCTGACGCACTGATTTCAAGCCCAGGAACAGGACAGAGAAGATGGCGACCGGGAAGGCCAGCAGCACTAAGGGTACGCCAAAGCCCACAAAGGGGGTGTCGATTCCACCGCCGATAATCATGGCGGGCAGGTTGACGGGCGGAGCCACCATCCCCATCAGACCACCCATAGCGATAATGGCCGCCGCACTGACAGGATCAATTCCCCTCGTGAGCAGAACAGGAGCCATGATAGAGCCGCCGGAGAGAACTGCCGCAGTAGAGGAACCGGTAATCATACCAGGGAACATGATGACCAACATAATGAAGATCAGCAGCAGAGCTGGGTGCTTGTGGAACTTCCGGATAATCAGAGAGCACAGGGCGTCCAGCGCACCGGATGCCTCGATCACCTTCATAAAGACCATTGCGGAGCAAATAATTAAAATCGTATCGATGTAGGAAAATGTACCTTCTACAAAATGCCGGACGGGGAAACCCTCCCCAGCTACCAGAGCACCGCCGATGGAGGAGAGCACCAGCGACACGCTGACGGGCAGCTTGAGCAGGAAACACCCCAGCATGAAGATCGCTACCATAACCAGGAAGGTAATGAGCTGAAGGTTCATGGAACAACCTCGCTTTCACATTATTTTAGACAGGGCAAAAGAGAACCATCACTTTATCAAATTCGGCATAGAAGAACCCCGCAGCCACCGGAATTACCGTCTGGCATTTCAAATGACTGCGGGGTCTTTTGTGCCGAAAGAGCGGACTAAGATCAGCTGAACAGAGTGGTCAGGCAGCCGATACAGTCGGCCTGGCTGCCCACATAGGCGGTGGGGACACTGTTCTCAGCCAGCAGACCGCGAATCAGGCCGTCACTATCACCAGTGGAGACGACCACTGCCGCATCAGCCGCATGGAAGGGGTCGGCCAGGAACTTATCGGATAGATCGCCCCGCCGGGGAGCACCACCTACGTGCATAGCAACGATTTTGATGTCAGCCTCCTGGGCGGCCTTAATCAGGTCTTGAACCCGGGCAATCTCCTGGTCGGCGTCAATACCAGCCGCCCCCAGACCCTTGGAGGAACCGCCAACCGAGATAAGCAGGGTCTTGACACCATCCAGGTTCTCAGCGGTGGCCTGGTTTTCCAGCTCAACTGTAATATTGGCCTTGGTGCAGAGAGTCTTGATGATGTCCGAATCGGCGCTCTGGCCGGCAGAGGTGAGCAGGATTGGAGCTTCAAAACCACCGGTCAGCTCGGGCAGTTCTGTATCAGAGGTGCTGCCGCTGGATTGATTTGCGGAGGTGTTGTTACCATTGTTATTGGCATTGGTGCCGCTGTTCCCGCTACCACAGGAGGCAAGAAGTGAGAAGGTCAGGGCGGCGCACAACAGCGCAGTAAACAGTTTTTTCATGGGAAGTGTTCTCCTTTCAACGATCAAATGGTTCTTAGAAACCGACAGCAGCGCCGTCCGGATTTGCCTCATTTACGATACCCTCCAGTTTTCCGTTGGCGTAACGGATCCCACTGGGAGAGGGGAAGGTGCCCTCCAGGATGTTCTCATGGCCCAAAGACTTCAGTTCGTCCACGGTCTCCTTGCTCAACTTATCATACGTAAATTCAAAGCCGTTACAGATCACACGGGGAGCCAAAAACGCCTCTTCCAGTGTCATGTCGTAATCAGTCATGTTCAAGATAAGCTGGGCGATACAGGGATAGATCGCGGAGCCACCGGGCGAGGCCAGCACGGCAAAGGGCTTTCCCTGGCTGTCCAGGACCACCGTGGGAGAGATGGAGGACAGGGGTGCTTTTCCGGGTTCCACCGAGTTGGCGGACTGCTTTCCGGTCACAAAGTCGTCCATCTGGTCGTTCATGAAGAAGCCGTAGTCCTCTACATACACCTCAGAGCCCCACCAGTAGTTCAGGGTTTTGGTGACAGCAACCATATTGCCCTCCTTGTCGGCCACCTCATAGCCAGTGGTGTTGTAGTGGTCGTCCACATAGGGCCAGGGATCATCAAACAGGAAGGTCTGCGCCTGTGTCATATCCACCTTTGCGGCCAGCTTGGCGGCGTAATCCTTGTTGGTGATTCCGGAGATGGGGACCTCCACAAACCGGGTGTCGGCCATGTACTGGCCCCGGTCGGCAAAGACCATCTTCTGAACCTCGGCCAGCTGATGGGCCCACTCGGCGGAGCCATGCTCGTACTTCTCCAGATGTTCCATAATATTCAATGTTTCAATGATAAAGGTGCCGCCGGAGGAGGGGGAGGGAGAGGAAATGACCGTGTAGCCGTTATGTACGGTGGAGACAGTTTCCTCCTCCCAACACTTGTAGTTGTCCAGATCCTCCTGGACCAGAACGCCGCCGGCCCGCTGGACCGCGTCGATCATGGCCTCGGCGATAGGGCCGGAGTAAAAGCCCTCAGGCCCATTATCTCGAATCCGCTCCAGGGCGTGGGCCAGATAAGGATTCTGGATGATGTCGCCAACCTGAGGAAGCAGACCATTCTCGTCCAGATAAATTTCAGACAACTGGGCGCTGGCCCGCATCGTGTTGTAAGCACGGTTTACATTTTCCACGAAAGCTGGGCTGACGGTGTAGCCCTTATAAGCCAGGTCAATGGCGGGCTGAATCACTTCCTCCAGGCTCATAGTGCCGTAGGTCTCCAGCGCGTAGCACAGGCCGTCCACCTCGCCGGGAACGCCAACAGACAGGCCGCCTTTCATCTTGTGGTTGCCCACTACGTTACCATCAGCGTCCTCAACCCAGAGATCGGCTACCATGTTCTGGGGGGACACCTCACGGAAACTGATGAATACGGTCTCCTGGGTCTCAGCGTCATAGATGGTCATAGCGCCGCCGCCGCCAATTCCACTCATCATAGGTTCGCAGACGCCAAGGGCAAAGCCGGTAGCGACTGCGGCATCAATGGCGTTGCCGCCTTGCTCCAGAATATCCGCTCCGATCTTGGAGGCGACGTAGTTTAGAGAGGACACCATACCGTTGTCAGCGGTGGTCAGCATAGAGCGGGTGATCTGCTGTCCATTCTCATCCCAGGACTGAAACTCCGCAGGGATCTCGATGTACGGCTTGGTTTCATCCGGCTCGGTCGGGGTGTTGGTACTGGAAGATACCGATGCGGAACCGGGATTTGCGGAGCTGTTTGTACCTCCGTTAGGGCCGCAGGCGGTGAGGGATACCATCAGCGCCATAGCTGATGCCAGGGCAAGAAGCCTTTTCAAATTTTTCATGTTTTTCCTCCTATTCTTTATACAAACGCTCTGGGTACTTCGGTGGTGCTATGATACATTCCCGCAAGAGAGAAGGTCAATTTAGTCTCATTTTTCCCAGTCCAATCGTAAGGAATTGCTATATTTGTTTTCGGTTTTTTGTCATATTCCAACAAAACAAATCCCGTTATTGAACCAGCACAACGCCGTCGTTAAATACAGATACATCCCCATTTCGCTCTGTGCTGCCGCTTACATGGCCGTTTTTGTCCCAGGCTAATCCTACTGGACGAGCGATGCTTTGACGCAGGGACAGATTTGTGTAACCAAGTTCTGCCAGCCCCAGGCGCAACGCCTCGTCCAATTCCGCGTCGTAATAGAAAAAATCTGTCCCGGCACAAATGCGCGGCTGATTTAGCGCTTCATCCAGGTCCATTTCATAGTCGATGTAATTTTGAATGACCTGTACCAAGGCGGGCCAGATCATCAGGCCGCCAGGAGCGGAGAGCGCCAGGGTTGGCTGTCCGGACGCATCCAGCAGAATGGTGGGCGACATGGAGGACAGGGGAATTTTCCCCGGCTCCAGGGCGTTGACGCTGTTGATATCACGGCTGAAGTCGTTCAGCTGATTGTTCAAAAAGAACCCGCAGCCCTCCACATAGACATGGGACCCCCAATGTCCATTCAGCGTCTGGGTGACGGACACCACATTTCCTGCACTGTCCGCCACCACAAAGCCAGTTGTATTTTCGGACTCCCACTGTGGGAGCAGGCTGGCCGCATAGTCTTTCTCGGTCATCTCTTTCCAATCAGGCGGAACAAAACGGCTGTCCCCCAACCAGCGGGCACGGTCCACAAATACCTGCTGCTGTACCTGGGCCATTTGGTCTAACTGCTCCAAACTGCCCGATGGTTGGACTGAAAGCAGTTCCAAAAAGTTCAACGCCTCAATCAGGCAACTTCCTCCATAGGGAGACGAGATGATTTGATAACCGCGGTATGTTCCTGTGGCAGGATGTTCCGCAAAGGGTTGGTAACGCAGCAAATCATCGGCCGTCAGATATCCGCCGGCTGATTGAACCGACATTTCAATCTCCTGGGCCAGGTCCTGATAAAAAGCGGAGGGGCCGTTTTGCGCAATGGTTTCCAGGGTCTGGGCCAACGGTTCATTTTGAATTACGTCCCCTACCTGGGGAGGAAGTCCATCTCTCAAATAAATCTTGGATAATTCCGGATGGTCCGCCATTTCTCCATAGATCAACTCAATAGCGCCTAACAGACTGGGGGTTACCTGATAGCCCTGCCGGGCGAGTTGAATCGCGGGCTGAAGCAGCTGGTCCCAAGGCATGGAACCGTACTGTTCCCAAAGTGTGTAGATGCCTGCTGTCTGGCCAGGTACTCCAATTTGGAGCGCCTTGTTTTCCAGGCCGCGTTCGTCCAAAAGGGAGGTCTGTGCCGCAGGGGTTGTCTCCCGGAAATTCAAAAAACCGGCTTGTCCAGTTTCAGCGCAGTAATAGGTTGCCATACCGCCGCCGCCCAAGCCGGAGTCATACGGCTCACAGACCCCCAGTGCAAAGGAAACCGCTACCGCGGCATCAATAGCGTTTCCTCCCTGTGAAAGAATCTCCAGTCCAATGTAGGCTCCCTCATATTTCAAAGCGGCAACGGCGCCGCCTTCCCCCTGTGCGGTGCGCATATGCTCCTGATTGGCGCCACCCTCATTCCATGCCCGGTACTGGGCCGGGATTTCGATATATGACCCATCGCCGGGCACATCGGATGCAGCCGGTGAAGCACCGCACCCGCATAACAGCAGACACAACCCGCCCGCTAAAAACTGTTTCCATTTCATAAAACCACCTCGCAAAGATCATTCGCCAGAAGATACTTCGATTATATACAGGAGCAAAACCGAAAAGATAGTTTGTCTCATTTTTCTCAGCGTGTTCCACCCTTTTTTCGTGCTATACTGAACAAAACAGTGCCGGAGGTGTTTCTATGTTTTGGCCGCTGCTTATTCTTACCATTCTGATGATGACAGCGTGGACTGTGGAAAAACAGATCCATGATAAACAGCAAAAGGACTTTCTTGCTGTTATCCATGTCAACGGGATTCGAGGAAAGACCTCCACCTGTCGCCTGCTGGACGCAGCCCTGCGATCCAAGTACCGAGTGTTTACCAAAACAACAGGAACAGACCCTGTATGGATTGGGACTGACGGCTTGGAACACCCTGTTCGCCGGTTGGGTCCCGCCAACATCCGTGAGCAGCTGAATATGCTGCGCAAAGCACACCGTCAAAAGGCGGAAATCGTAATTTTGGAGTGTATGGCGGTCCGGCCAGAGCTTCAGAAAATCTGTCAGGAGCAGATCGTTCGGAGCAAAATCACGGTTATTACCAACATCCGCCGGGACCATATGTTTGAGCTTGGGGAAACGGCAGAGGAGATTGCCCAAGCCTTTTCCACTACAGTCCCCCGGAACGGGACTGTCTTCACGGCGGACGAACAGACCGCCCAGCTAATGCGGCCCTGCTGTGAAGAAAAGGGAGCCAAGCTGTGCCTCTGCGGGACAAATGGGTCCGTCAAAGGAAACAGGCAGATAGCCCTCCGAATTGCGGAGGAACTGGGCATTCCCCAGGACCAGGCGGAGCGGAACATCCAAGCAAATTACAGGGAGGACTTCGGTGCGCAGTGGCGCTATCCCCTGCCAGGCGGCAGAGAGTTTCTCAATTTGTTCAGTGTCAACGACCCGGATTCCACCCGCTCAATTCTGGAGGGATTGAAGTCGGAACGCCCTTTCGTGCTCCTCTTTAACCACCGCTATGATCGTCCGGACCGTCTTTTGCTGTTTTGCCGCCACTTTTTTCCCTTTTACCCGGAAGCAGCTATTTACTGTACCGGGCAGGGGGCCTATTTGCTCTGCCGATTTCTGAAGGGAAGGAGAGTTACCGCTCTGCGCTCCTGGCAGGAGTGTCTTGACCATATCCCGAAAAATTCCCTGCTGGTTGGTATAGGCAGCATCAAGGGTGAGGGCTATCGGATGATTCAGGCGTTGGAGAAGGGAAGGTTGGTTGGATGAACGAGATCGTTTTTGGCGGGATCGTTGCCGCAGTTGTATTTACGGAGCTGACCAGCCTGTCACCGGGTGGCTTGATTGTTCCAGCCTACTTGGCCTTGTACATCTATGCACCGGAGCGGATCGCAGCCACCATCCTGCTGGCGTTTTTTTGTATGGGGGTTGTCCGGCTGTGTTCACGCTGGATGATCCTATATGGACGGCGGCGGTATTTTGTGTTCCTTGCTGTGGGGATGCTTGCCAAACTGGCACTGGGTATGTCAGGGAGCGGAGCAATTGGAACGATTGGTTACTTGATACCGGGCCTGCTGGGCCGGGATATGGAGCGGCAGGGCATTTTGAAAACTTTGGCCTCCGCCACCATTGTGACTGTCTTTATCGTTCTGGGTGGTATGGTTCTGGGGGTGGCATGGCTGTGACAGAGCACAAACAAACCATGCGCCTGTTACTTGCAGCGGCAGTTATGACTTTGGGATTGGCCGTTGTATTGGCATCCCGAAGCTGGCGTCCCAGGCCCGAGTATGAGGATATGCTGGAGGCAGCCAATCGAGCGCAAGCCGCATTTCAGGCGGTCAAGGAAGAAGGCTTGCGCCGTGGCCTGTCCATACAAAAGGCGGACGACCCAAACGAGACAGGTCTGATTGGGGATTATCTAACTCCCATTACTACCACGCTGGGGAATTTGGAGGCAAAACGCACCTCTGTCAACCCGAACGCGGCGGCCTTAGTGGTACGGTTGCTGTATGATGCCGGTGTCCGTCCAGGAGATCGGATTGCGGTCAACTGTTCCGCGTCATTTCCAGCTCTGAACCTGGCAGTTTTGTGCGCCATGGACGCGATGGAGTTGGAGGGCATGGTGTTCAGCAGCATAGGTGCATCCACCTATGGAGCAAACCGGGAGGAGTTCACTTATCCGGATATGGAGTATATTCTCTTTGAAAACGGGTATATCCACCACAAAAGCGAGTTTGTTTCCTTTGGAGGTGCCAACGATCAGGGATTGGAATTTTCGGAAGAAGTGAAGGAAACGATTCGCACCCGACTGGCTGAACTGGGCTGCTCTCTTTGGGAGATGGACAATCTGGAGGAAAATATCCAAGCCCGCCTGGACCGTTATGGGAGCGTTGACTGCTTTGTAAATGTGGGGGGCAATCTGGTCTCCACAGGAGGCAGCACCGCATATGACAGCGGCAGCGGATTGCTAAAGAGAGGCTCCGATAGCCGGGGATTGATTGGACAGTATTTGGCCCAGGATATTCCGGTCCTCCATCTGTTGAACTTGAAACAGTTATTTCCCCGATACGGTCTTCCGGTAGACCCAATCCCAGTGCCGCAGCCCGGTGAGGGAAATATTTATTATGAACAGACCGTATCGCTTCCACTGGTATGGCTTACGCTTGCAGCCGGTATATGGATGTTGATTTGGGCGGCCAAGGGAATCGGAACCCGTCAGCCCCTTTAACCTTGCACACAAATGCGCCCAGACCGGGAAATGGTCTGAGCGCATTTTGCTAGGTGCGCCATTTGTGTTGGACGCTGGGTCTTCCTTTTCCGCCATAAATCGTCTTTGTTTCCACCAGATTTTTGTCGATCAGGTATTGCAGATAGCGGTAGGCTGTTTTCTTTTTCAACTGCGTCCCTGCTACAATCTGGTCAATGGACACAAAATCTGACTGTGCCGTTAGATAATCTTCAATGATTTTCAAGGTATTTGGGGCAATATTTTTTTCGTAGTCTGTGTAGAATCTGGATTTTTTATGAAATTGAAGATGTGCGTTGATTCTGGAAATCAGGTCCAGCGCACGGATGGGCTTGAGCGCATAGTCGTCTGCTCCAGCGGCGATAAAGCGTTCCATCACGGCCGCTTTTTCATCCCCGGTCAGCACCAGGATGGGTGTCTTGGGCAGTTTTTTGCGAATCTTGGCAACGGCAGAAAGTCCGTCCACGCCGGGCATATGGTAATCCACCAAAATCAAAGAGGGAGTACAATCGGTCAGAACCGCTTCGGCCTCCGGATAGGAGCAGGCGAGGAGAGGCTTCCATTTTTGGTACTGGCATATCTGACTCAGCGTGTATAATGTATCCTGGTCGTCGTCGATGGCCAGGATGGTAATATGATCGGACATCACATACGAACCTCCTTCAAACAAATCAGAGCACAGGTTCCCTTGCCTGGTACGCTGCTCAGACAAATGGTTCCATTCTGACGTTCAACCTCCTGCCGGACATAGCCAAGGCCCATTCCAGTGGAACCGGTGCCCGACCAGCCGATTTCAAAGGCGTGTCTCAGTTGGTCCGGCTCCATACCAGCCCCGTTGTCCTCCACTCCGATTTGGACATAGCCGCCCTCCAGTTTCGCGCTGAGACAGATCACGCCATTCTTCGGGTCCACAGCCTTTTGTGCGTTGTCCAACAGGTTGACCACCGCTCGGATCATCCGAATTTGATTGATTGCAATCACAGCGTTTGGACAGGCCAGATGGACTTGAAGCAGCTCATTCGGCAAGAAGCTGCTGGTATTCATCAGTATGGAATGAAAAAAATCTTCAAGCGTGGTATTGCTTTGATTGTCCTCGTTCAGAATGTCAGAGACCATGCCGGACATATGCTCCGACGCACGGGAAATACGGGAGAGATACTCCAGAATTTGAGGATTTTTCTCCATCATTTGGGACAGGTCCGTCAGACCTTGTATCGTGTTGAGGGGCGTTTTCAAATCATGGACCAGACTCTGCACCTCTCCAATACTGCGGAGACGGAGCATTTCTAACCTGGTATGGTACAAATCCTCTGTAATCTGCCGGTTCCGTTCTGTTTCAACTTGGATTCGGTGTTCTTTTATCAACAATTGAAGGTGAATCGTGCTGCACAAAACCAGGGCAAGAAAAATGGACAGGGCAAAATAGGTCAACTCCTTCTCACAGTTCATGGCCAGCGCTCCGAATTTTATGTCCGCAGAAATCTCCCCCTGGCCAAATCCATAGGCTGTAAGTTCGGGAACAACGTCCAAAAACTGTATCCCCATATATGGAGTGGTCAGTGTAATAATTTTTTGGGGCAAACTAACCGAAAACAGATTCAAATGAAACAGGACCAAAACATAAAATACGAGCAGTATCGCAGGGGAACCAAAGCTGTATTTTATTCCATATAGAGGTTCCACCAGAACATAGATGGCAGGGATAACGCATAAGGGGATCAAGTCGAGAACAAACGGGAGTTTCCGCTTCTTCCAACGGATATCCAGGGATTCTATCAGGATAAAGCTGCCCAAATAGCTTGGAATCGACCGCAGGCAGTTCAGCAGGACCACCTTGAGGACGCAGAGAAACAGAAGACTGACCTGATCGTCGTTTAATGCGTGACGAAAGGTCCTATAAATCCCGAGTGTCCGATCCGTCAGGAAGGCCGGGCACAAAAGCGCATATAAGAGCAGCACCAGCCCCAAGAGCAGCGCTTTCTTTCGATAGGTTACTTTCATCATAGCAGAGTGATAAAATGGTCAAATAGTTTCTTGGGGTCAACTGTGTTGGGACTAGGAAAGGCAAGCATATATTCTGGGTGCCATTGTACTCCTAGAATGGGTTTGCTTCGGTGAACAATTGCCTCCACCATGCACCAGTCGGTTCCGTCCACTTGCTGCCCACTCTGGATTTGAGACAGACAGTGGTTCTTTTCATGTTCAGAAATGCTCGGTGCAAACCAAAGCTGGGCGATTTTGAAGGATTTGGCCACTGCTTTCACTGCCTGATGGTGCTTGGTATTGATGATGCCTCCTGCACCATAGAACTGATACAGCGGTGTGCCGGGAACACAGACGGAATCATGAAGTGTTTCTACATCTGGAACGAAGCGATGAACCTTCAGGTCCGCAACATCTTGAATCAATGTACCACCAAAGTAGACGTTGAGAAGTTGATGTCCCCGACATATTCCCAGAATGGGCTTGTCCAGGCCCACCGCAGTATCCAGCATTTTCAACTGCGCTATGTCCAACTCCGGTTCAATCACACCGCAGGCGATATTTCGTTCGCCGTAGCTAGCTGGGTCAACATCGGGCAGCCCACCAGGGAGAATAACACCATCACAGGTTTCAATGTCGGACGGATTTAGGCTGAAGGATACCTGTCCCCCGCTGTTTTCCACAGCAGCTTTGGTAATCTGTGGTATACGGAATGGATCGTCAGCAGGTCCGGCAATCAGAATATTTTTCACGCTATGTCCCTTCTCGCTATATAGTAATTTAATATTAAAACGCCGGATTCAAAATATCAAAGACGAATTACTTAATAAGGTTATATCTGTTTTCATATAACAATTATGAAAATCCCACAAAATAAAGTGCCCAATCAGAGTGTTCTGTTTGGGCGCTGCGGTTTTCTTATAAAATACTGTCTTTCATAAAGTCGATCAAATGCTGTTGTACCGGGTTTGTGTTCCGTTTGGTATATGAGAGGTAAATACTGCGCACAGCCAGAGAATCGCCCAGTTGGTAAAAAACAACCTTATCAGTCGGCGCAACGTGGGCCGGTATGGTAGAACGCAGGAAGGTAATTCCCTGTCCTTCACAAACCAGATAGTAGGCTGTCATCATTTGAGTCAGGTATAGAGATACATTGGGGATAAATCCAGCATTTTTACAAATTTGCAGACTGCGCTGATGAATGTCGTTTCCTTCTTTCAAGAGGAGGAAGCTTTCCTTCGCAAAAGCCTCCAGGGGAACGGACGGACGGCGGCTGTCCGCTTGATTGCGGTTCAGAAATTCTTCAAAGGAGCAGCGGTATTGCTCCAGCTTCTCATTGACCGGATTGCTGGCCGGTACCGCCAGCACGATTTCCTCTGATGCCCAAGGGATGGAGTGAATCCGGCTGTTGGCGGGGTGCTCCGCCTCCAGGAGAAAATCAAGCCGTCCATTCATGAGTTTTTCTAAAAGCGTTTTGTTGCCGCCCTCTGTTAAAGTTAATGTTACCTGTGGATAGAGGAACTGGAACTCATTCATCAGGCTTGGGAGCACATAGGTACAGAAGAACATGGAGCTGCCGATGTGTAGTTCTGTTCGTCCCACATCCCGCATCTGTTTAAAATGTTCGTGCATTTCCGTTTCAATCGCTGTGATCTCTTCAAATTTCTCGATGTAATACTGTCCTGCTTCCGTCAGTGAAATGGGATTGGTGCTTCGGTCGAATATGGGAAGCCCCAACTCCTGCTCCGCTTTTTTGATGGTGGCGCTCAGCCAGGGCTGAGAGACATACAGCTTTTTGGCCGCCTTGGAAAAACTTTTTTCCTGATAGACCGCATAGATGTATTCTTTATAATTCGTCATTTTGCTGCCCTCCTATACGAAAATCGATATAATGTCTTCAAGTTTTTCGTATTTTACTTTTTGACGGCTTTGTGGCTAAATAATATCAGAAAGAAAAACAAAACGCAAGACAAGAAATTGAATCAATTTGTTGGGGAGGTATCATTATGGATCTCGGATTAAAGAATAAGGTAGTTTTGTGCATGGCGTCTGCTGCCGGCCTGGGCAAGGGGATCGCCACGGAGCTGGCCCGGGAGGGGGCAAAAGTCATGCTCAGCGGCCACAACCCGGAGCGGCTGGCCGCCGCCCAGGCGGACATTGAACAGGAAACGGGCAACCGTCCCGAGGTCTTTGTGTGTGACGTGAACAAGGCGGAGGACATCCAGGCCCTGGTGGATCACACCGTTCAGACGCTGGGCGACATTTACGCCCTGGTCAACATGGGTCCTGGCCCCAAGCCCGGTCCCTTTGACAGCTTTGATGACGCAGCCTGGACGGGCGCCTTCGAGATGTGCCTGCTGTCCTACATCCGTACCATCCGGGCCGTGCTGCCCTCCATGCGCCGTCTGGGCGGGGGCCGCATCCTCAACTCCACCAGCTCCTCCGTCAGGGACTGTCTGGACAACCTGATTCTGTCCAACACCATGCGCATGGGCGTAGTGGGGATGAGCAAGACGCTGGCCAAGGAGGTGGGTAAGGACAATATCCTGGTCAACGTCATCGGCCCTGGCCGGATTGGTACCGACCGCATTACCAGTCTGAACGCGATGCGGGCCGAGAAGGCAGGGATCTCCGTGGAGGAATACGAAAAAGAGGATTTGAAGTCTTTCCCCATGGGCCGCTACGGCACCGTGGACGAGTATGGCCGTATGGCCGCCTTCCTGTGCTCCGAGGCTAACACCTATATTTCCGGCCAGACCATCCTGGTGGACGGCGCGATGACCGGGGCCTATTGAGTTTGTGTTTCTTCTCTCTTTCTTCCATGCGGGAGTCTGGCAGGATTATCTTGCCAAGCTCCCGCTCTTTATTGGAAAAATCGACAAACGATATACGAAAATAGATATAACCTTATTAAGTAATACGGATTGGACAAACCAGAATACCTTCTGCTACAATACGGGACAACAAGGTTGAAACGATAACTTTGTTTTGCAGACCTCCCCCATGGAAAGCCTGACCGGACATTTGCCCAGATGACTGGTCGGGCTTCTTATTATTTCATTTGTTATTTTCATAAAGAAGGAGGAATTTGAATGAGCCGATTATCCATCGAAGTGCCGGGGCGGGCTCAAACTGTCTTGGGCGGCCTACAGCGTGACATGGAGCGGCGGATCAACGCCAGCCAGCCGGGGCTTTGTCCGGTGGACATGTCGCTGAACTTTCTGCGGCTGTGCCACGCTCAGACCTGCGGCAAATGCGTCCCCTGCCGGGTGGGGCTGAACCAGTTGGCCGTCCTCATCGAGCGGGTGCTGGACCGCACCGCCGCCCTGGAGGACATCGACCTCATCGAGAACACCGCCCAGGTGATTGCCGACTCCGCTGACTGCGCCATCGGCTACGAGGCCGCCCACATGGTGCTCAAAGGGGTCCGGGGCTTCCGGGAGGACTATGAGGAGCACGTCCTCCACGGCCGGTGCATCTGCGGCCTGAGCCACCCGGTGCCCTGCGTGTCCACCTGCCCCGCCCATGTGGACATCCCCGGCTATGTGGCCCTGGCCCACGAGGGCCGGTACGAGGACGCGGTGCGCCTGATCCGCAAGGACAACCCCTTCGTCTCCGCCTGTGCCTACGTCTGTGAGCACCCCTGCGAAAGTCAGTGCCGCCGGCGGATGGTGGACGACGCGGTGAACATCTGCGGTCTGAAGCGTTATGCGGTGGACCACTCCCAGCCCATGAAGGCCCCGGCGGGGGCGGAAGCGACCGGCAAGACGGTGGCAATCATCGGCGGCGGTCCCGGCGGCCTGACGGCGGCCTACTATCTGTCCCTCATGGGACACGACGTCACCGTCTACGAGCAGCGACCCAAGCTGGGCGGGATGCTGCGCTACGGCATTCCCGACTACCGTCTGCCTCAGGACGTGCTGGACCGGGACATTGCCCACATCCTGAGTGCGGGGATCAAGGTACATACCGGTGTGTCCATCGGGAAGGACCTGACGATGGATGAGATTCAAACCAGCTTTGACGCGGTGTACATCGCCATCGGGGCCCACAACGACAAAAAGCTGGGGCTGGAGGGGGAGGAGACCCAAAATGTCATCAGCGCTGTGGCCTTGCTGCGGAACGTAGGGGATGGAGAGGCCCCCGATTTTACTGGAAAGCGGGTTTGCGTGGTCGGCGGCGGCAACGTGTCCATGGACGCCGCCCGCACCGCTCTGCGGCTGGGAGCGGAAAGCGTCACCTGCGTCTACCGCCGCCGGGTGGAGGACATGACGGCCTTGGCTGAGGAGATTGAGGAGGCTATGACGGAGGGCTGTCAGATCCTGCCCCTCCAGGCCCCCGCCCGCATTGAGGCGGACGCGGAGGGCAAGGTGGCCGCTCTATGGACCCGTCCTCAGCTCATCGGCGCTTATGGCCGGGATGGACGTCCCAGACCGGGGGACGCGGACGCCAAGGAATTTCGCATTCCCTGCGACTATGTGATTGTGGCCATCGGCCAGGCGATCGAGGCTCAGGCCTTCGAGAAGGTAGGGGTCACCACCAGCCGGGGGGCCATCCAGGCCGACCACACCAGTTCGGTTCCCGGGGTGGACAATGTATTCGCCGGAGGCGACGCGGTGTCCGGCCCCGCCACCGTCATCCGGGCCATCGCCGCCGGAAAGGCCGCCGCCGCCAACATCGACGAATACCTGGGCTTCAACCACGAGATTGAGTCCGAGGTCAAGGTTCCCACGCCCCGGTGCGCGGACCTCCGCCCCCGCGGCCGGGTCAACGCCACCGAGCGGGACGCCTGTGAGCGCAAGGGCGACTTCCAGTGCATCGAATGCGGCATGACGGACCAGGAGGCCGGGCAGGAGTCCTCCCGGTGCCTGCGGTGCGACCACTTCGGCTATGGAATCTTCAAGGGAGGACGTGTGGAGAAATGGTAAACTTTACAATCAACGGCCGGGAGCTGTCCGCCCCCAAGGGGACCACCATCCTGAACGCCGCCGAGAAGGCGGGCATCCCCATCCCCCACCTGTGCTATTTGAAGGACCTGAACGAGATTGCCGCCTGCCGCATGTGCATGGTGGAGGTGGAGGGCACGGAGCGCCTGGTCCCCGCCTGCAACACGGAAATCCTGGAGGGCATGGTCATTCACACCAACTCCCCCCGGGTCCGGGACGCGAGAAAGACAAATCTCCGGCTCATCCTCTCCCAGCACAATTCCAACTGCACCGTCTGTGTCCGCAGCGGCTACTGCGAACTCCAGCAGCTGTCCCACGACCTGAACATCCACTACCAGCCCTATAAGGTCCAGCCGGAGCGTTCCAACGTGGACCTGAGCGTCCCCATTGTCCGGGAGGCCAGCAAGTGCATCAAGTGCATGCGCTGCGTCCAGGTCTGCGACAAGATTCAGG
>OFGR01001491.1_pt1 | contig 18488 bp, 20 predicted proteins | sample 1521811 | NCBI WGS metagenome assembly OFGR01 (sample SAMEA3504098, study PRJEB24116) | mouse gut metagenome | biome: mouse gut; feature: mouse-associated habitat; material: faeces | place: Denmark | collected 2011
ACCGGAACACTGATTGGCGCCCCGGTCGCTATGGCTTCCATTCCACGGACAAGCCCGTCTGTAGAACCCATGGCAATACATCTGACCGTATCGTCACCCAGATGCTGAGACACTTCCACTACCAGCTTATTCCCCTCTTGGGTCGTAACGTTGATAGCGTCGTTAATCTCCGGCAAATGCCCCTCTGTAAATTTAATATCCAGAACGGCGCCGATAATCTGAGTGATTTTACCTATATTCTTATCTGCCATCTCTTTCTATCACTCCTTCTTTTCGGTTATCCCTCTTTGCCTTCCGGCATTCTTTATGAAATCGCTGACGCGCCCGCAATGATTTCGGTTAATTCCTGCGTAATCGAACCTTGACGCGCCCGGTTGTATTTCAATGACAAATCACTTATCATTTCTTCTGCATTGCTTGTTGCTGAATCCATTGCCTGCATTCTGGCTCCGTTTTCGCTGGCTGCCGCTTCCACCAATGCGCCATAAAAAAGACTGGTGATATATTTCGGTATAATTAAATCCAACGCTTCTTCATCGTTTGGCTCATAATTCATTAAGATATTGGATTCGTCTTTTTCCTCTGTATCTCCAATTTCTATCGGAAGCAGCTTCATCAGTTTCGGCTCATGGCTTACGGTATTTTTAAAATGCGTATACGCCAAATATATTTCACCGATTTCTTCTTCCTGAAACGCTTTTAAAATCTGCTTACAGATTGCCGCCGCATCTTCATAAACCGGCGCTTCAATCACGGAAGAGTAATCTGACGCAATCTCATACCCTTTTCGTTCCAATGCTTCTTTTCCTTTGTTCCCGATGGAATATATCTTTACGTCCTCTTTGTCTATCCCGCTCTCTGTCACAAGCTTCACGACATTTGAGTTATATCCTCCGGCTAATCCGCGGTTTGAAGTGATTACTACAACCGCTTTCTTTTTGGATGCGCCGGCATTTAGATAAGCATGACGGATTGTACCGGAACGTTTCAACATCGAAACCACCGTCTGATACATATAATTAAAATATGGATTCGTCTCCTCCGCGCGATTTTTCGCCTTCTGCAATTTGACTGTAGAAACAAGCTTCATGGCTTTTGTGATTTGCTGCGTACTTTGTATGCTGCTTCTTCTTCGCTTAATGTCTCTCATCGAGGCCATAATTTTTCACCGCCCTTACTTCTCGTTCTACCGAAATGATTTTTTACATTCTTCAATCGCTTTAATTAACGCTTTTTCCTTTTCTTTCGTCATTTCTTTCGTTTTGCGGATAGATTCTAAAATTTCCGGATATTTTGTCTCCACATAATCAAACAATTCTTCTTGGAAACGCAGCACATCTTCCACAGGTATGTCAATTAAATATTTTTTGGTCGCCGCATAGATGATAACTACCTGATTTTCAACCGGCATCGGCTGATACTGCGGCTGCTTTAAGATTTCCCGTATTCTTTCCCCCTGAGCCAGTTTTTCCTTCGTATCAGCGTCTAATTCTGAACCGAACTGTGAAAATGCCGCTAATTCACGGTACTGCGCAAGCTCTACTCGAATCGGCGCCGCAATCTTCTTGATGGCTTTAATCTGCGCCGCTCCGCCTACGCGGGAAACGGAAAGCCCTGCGTTGATTGCCGGACGGAATCCTGCATTAAACATATCTGTTTCCAAATATATCTGTCCGTCCGTAATCGAAATTACATTGGTTGGAATATAAGCGGAAACGTCTCCTGCCTGCGTCTCGATAATTGGAAGCGCCGTTAATGATCCGCCGCCTAAACTGTCATTTAACCTTGCCGCGCGTTCTAATAATCTGGAATGAAGATAAAATACATCGCCCGGATACGCTTCACGTCCCGGCGGCCGCTTTAACAACAAGGAGAGCGTCCGGTATGCCGCGGCATGTTTGCTCAAATCGTCATATACCACAAGTACGTCCTGTCCGTTTTCCATCCATTCTTCTCCGATTGCGCATCCGGAATACGGCGCAATATACTGAAGCGGCGCCAGCTCACTTGCAGTCGATGCAACGACTGTCGTATAAGAAAGCGCTCCAAATTCTTCTAACGTTTTTACAATCGAAGCAACCGTAGACGCTTTCTGGCCGATTGCCACGTAAATACATTTTACATCTTTGCCTTTTTGGTTGATAATCGTATCAATCGCAATCGCAGTTTTGCCTGTTTGCTTATCGCCTATAATCAGCTCACGCTGGCCACGTCCAATCGGCACCATGGCATCAATTGCCTTAATGCCTGTCTGAAGCGGCGTATCTACCGATTTTCTGGAAATAACGCCGCTTGCGACACGCTCAATTTTACGGAATTTTTCCGTTTCAATCGGCCCTTTGCCATCAATCGGCTGTCCTAACGCATTTACAACACGCCCCAGCATGGCATCGCCGACTGGGACTTCCACTACCCTTCCGGTAGTTTTTACTGTATCGCCTTCATTAATGCTTCTGGCATCGCCTAACAAAACTGCTCCGACATTATCTTCCTCTAAATTAAGTATCATTCCATACACTTCACCGGGAAACTCTAAAAGCTCGCCCTGCATTGCATTTTCAAGCCCATGGATGCGGGCAATTCCATCTGCCACTTGAATTACCGTTCCTACATCTGCCACTTGAAGCTGCGCTGCATATCTTTTAATCTGTTCTTTAATTACAGAACTGATTTCCTCTGGTCTTAAATTCATGGAACTCATTCACCTACTTTCAACTGAATTTTCGATAATTCTCTGGATAAATGATTGAGCTTCGTCCGAATACTGCTGTCCACCACACGATCCTTAATCCGAATTACCATACCGCCGATCAATGCGGCATCTACATCATAGTGCATTTCAAATTCTACATACTTCGTCGTCTGAATCAATTTCTTTGCCACCTGCGCTTTCTGCGTTTCTGACAATTCTAATGCAGACGTCACATAAGCAGTTCCAATATTCTTTGATTCTTTTACTTCATTAATAAAATACTCCAGCACAGAATCCAGTTCGGCAAAATGCCCCTTATCGACAATCATGCCAATAAGTCCTACCAGCTCATCTGATATCCGTCCTTTGAAAATATGTTCTATGATTTGAATTTTTTCTTCTTTTACAATCTTCGGATGATTCATTAATTTATAAATATCCGCATCTTCCTTTAAAACAGCGCGCACTCCTTCCGCTTCTTCGTAAAACGCATCCAAGCGTTTTGACTCTGCCGCCACCTCAAATAATGCATCTCCATACGTTTTTGCAACTAGCTTTGCCATGTCGAATCACCCATTTCTTTCAGCGTTTCTTCTACAAGCGTATCCTGAATCTGAATATTCATTGAAGCAGTAACTACCTTTGCCGCCATCATAGAGGCAACGGCAACCATCTCTTGCTTAACCTCGTCGATTGCGCGTTTTTTCTCCAATGCGGCTTCCTGACGCGCACGCTCGATAATGCGGCTGGCTTCTTCTTTTGCCTCGTCCATAATTCTCGCTTCATTTTTTAATGCTTTCTGACGCGCTTCACTCAATATCTGCTCTGCTTCTTTTTCTACGCCTTTTAATTTGTTTTCATACAGCTCTTTTAATTCTTTTGCGCTCTCCTTATCGGCTGCTGCATCGCTAATGTTTTTCTGAATGCCTTCCTGTCTGTCTTTTAACAGTTTCCGAACCGGATTAAACAAAAGATAGCTTGCAAACAGAAATAACACAAACACAGATGCGCCAAATTGCAGCGCGTCCATCAATAGCTGCATGTCAAGCCCAAACAATCTATCCATATTTAGAAGTTTACCCTCCTTTCCGTATCTAACAATCCGCGCTTATGCGCATTAAGGCAGCTTTTTACTGCTACCATGTCAAAGGTTTTACGAAAAGTAAGAGGATTGCCACAAGCAGACCGTACAGACCTGTTGTTTCGGCAACTGCCTGTCCTAATAACATCGTAGATGTAATGTCAGATTTTGCTCCCGGATTTCTTCCAACTGCATTTGCCGCATAACCAGCCGCAATACCCTGCCCGACGCCGGGCCCGATTCCTGCTATAACTGCCAAACCGGCGCCAATAGCTGAACATGCTAAGATTAAGTCATTTCCTGAAATATTCATAATATAATTCCTCCTGTATATATAATTTTATACCTATCGTTACTCTGAATCAATCGCCTGGTTGATGTATGTCATCGTCAACATACAAAATACATAAGTCTGAATTGCCCCTGAGAATAAATCAAAATAAACATGGAGCGCAGACGGCCAAAATGTTGCAATCCAGCCTAATAATCCGTAAACCAGCGCCATAATAATCGTGCCTGACAAAATATTCGCAAACAGACGCAATGACAAGGAAATCGGCACTGCAATTTCACTAATAATATTGATTGGAGCCCAAATCGGCCATGGATCGCACAATCCTTTGAGCACGCCCGACACATGCTGGTGTTTAAATTTGTTAAACTGAATCAAACAAAATGTCATAACCCCAAGCGCAAACGTTACGCCATAATCAGCCGTCGGAGGCCTTAACCCAAAAATTCCGGATATATTGCTCATTAAGATAAAGATAAAAATTGTGCTGATATAATTCGCAAATTTAACGGAATTTACGCCCATTACGCCTTTTACCATTTTATCTAGCATCTCAACAATCAGCTCCACTACATTCTGAAAAGCGTCCGGCGTTTCCTTCGCATGTTTAATTTTCCTGTTCGCGGCAATAAAAAAACCAATTAACAGAATCATCACAATCAATACGCATACATGGGTCGTCGTAATCCAGCAGGTCTGGCCAAACACTTCGTAAGAAAACAAACCATGCACCATAATATCTATATCCGCGCCGGCTGACATCAAAATTGCATTATTCAAATTCTCACCTCCTTATTCCTGTTCTTCTATTTTTCCACTTTCAAAAGTTTCTGGCTCTCCCTCCTTTCTTTGAAATCTTATCATTACTTTATGCAATAGAGGCTGCATATACGCAGCAATTTTTAAACCCATTACCCCAACAAAAGCGGCAATAGGATTTCCAAGCTTAAAATATGAAATTACAAGAAATGCCGCCGCCACCGCAAAATAACGTAAAAGCGACATAGTAATCAACTTCCCCCGGCCGCTCTGCGCGCTCACGGCATCTTCTATGACGACCGCCATATGAATTGCCATTCCAACCGCCAGCAGTATCCCCAGCCATAAGCCGGCTGAATACATTGCTTTTTGTTCCGTCAGCCAGATGCCGACAGACTGCGCAGCTATGCCGTAAAGAATAATTCCCATCACCAGTTCGGGCAGCGCTTTATTTAGTCTTCTTAACATTTCTGGTATCCCTGTCACTTTCCTGTTCATATATTTTTTTCGCTAACCGGTAAATATTGCGAAAACCTGCAAGAGCGCCTATGACAAACAAAGGCGCCACTATTAACAGCATATCATACTTCTTTCCAATATATACCCCTAACATTGTGCACATTAAAATCGGGACAATCATATGAATCCCAAATTGCGTAATCAGAGCAAGAGATTGATAAACATTCTTCTTGTATTTCACAAAAATTCTCCTTTTATAAACACAGGGAAATTTCCCGATCCGTATGTTCATATTTATAATACCGCACGCCAGCCGCATCAAACATGCGTTTGGATGCAATCACTGCCGGAGTATCCCGATATTTGTCAGAATCAAACACAACTGTCTTAATTCCTGACTGAATAATCGCTTTTGCGCACTCATTACACGGAAACAATGAAACATATATCTTCGCGCCTTCCAAACTTCCACCCCGGTAATTGAGAATTGCATTCAGCTCGCTATGCGTTGTATACAAATACTTATTTTCCAAAGGCTCCCCTTCTCTTGCCCATGGAAACGCATCATCAGAACAGCCGGAAGGAAACCCATTATATCCCATTGAAAGAATCTTATTATCGCCGCTTACAATACAGGCCCCTACCTGCGTATGTGGATCTTTTGATCGCATGGCGGAAAGCATCGCAACCCCCATAAAATACTCGTCCCAACTAATATAGTCCTTTCTTTTATCACTCATAAAAAACTCCTTTATCCAAAATATTTACAAGTTTTTTCAGCGTCGCAAGCAGTGTTTCATAGCAAAGCCCATACATTTGCAGCGTTCCTCCATAAGGGTCCATAACCTCAATTTCATCTCCCACATATTCCGAAAGCACATGAACCTTATTGGAATCGGCATGGGCAAACAATTCTAAAATTTTATCCCTATGTTTACTCTCCATCGCCAATACTAAAACATTGCCCTGTAAATCATCTTCCGTAAGCTGGCTCGACATACAGCCTTCTGTAGAAAGCCCATTGCTAATCATCACCGCTTCCGCCTTTTGGTTCAAAGGCTCTGGAAATAAAACTACAAGCCCCCGCGCCAAAATTTCTATATTCCATGTTAAACCAAGATTTTTTAAAATCGCAGCAGCCATAATTTCCCTGCAATTACCGCTTTCGGCTGCAAATATTATTTTATCATACAATTTTTGTGTCCCCCTGATTATCCTTCGCCATAAGAACCTGATGCCCCGCCGCTTTCAACAAACGGTTCATAACAGCCTGTCCGATTCCAAATGACCGGAAGCTTTCTGAATAAATGACGTCTGTTTCCATCTCATCAAATTCCCTCAAAATACGATATAAATTTCTCGCAATATGATCCACGTCTTTCCCGCTTCCTACCGTCAAAACGCGATCTCCCTGATAATATCCTATCGTCTCGTCCGTTCCAATTACGCCGACTTTTCTGCCTTGGCTTTGCTTCTCTCTAGTCAACGCATTAATTTTTTCTATTACATTTTTTTTCTTGCCTTCTATCACTATTAAATCTGCTTTTGGCGCATAATGGCGGTACTTCATGCCCGGCGCCTTTGGCCTTGCAGACGTATCTTTTGTCAAAATTGCAGGATCTGTCCAAACAGTTCCAATCTTCTCAGCCAACATGTCAGCCGTAATATATCCCGGCCTTAAAATCATTGGAGTTTCTTCAGTCAAATCCACAATCGTCGATTCTATCCCAATTCCTACTTCCCCGCCATCTAATATCAATGGTATCCTCCCATTCAAATCTTCTTTGACGTGAGCGGCCAATGTAGGACTTGGCCTGCCTGATTTATTTGCGCTGGGCGCCGCAATCAGACAGCCGCTCTCACGAATCAATGCCAACGCCGTTTTATGATCCGGCATCCGCACAGCAACCGTGTCTAAACCGCCTGTTGTCTCATAAGGCACAGCCTTTCCCTTTTTCACTATAATCGTCAATGGACCGGGCCAGAATGCGTTTGAAAGAAGCTTTGCTTTTGCGGGAACGTCTCCCGCAATTCGATACAAATCTTCAAATTCAGCAATATGAACGATTAAAGGGTTGTCCGATGGCCGTCCTTTTGCCTCATAAATCTTTTTAGAGGCATTTGGATCACATGCGTTTGCTCCTAAACCATACACCGTTTCAGTTGGAAATGCGACCAACCCACCCGTTTTAATTATCTTTGCGGCCTCTCTTATCTGCCCAAAACACGCCGCGCAATCTTCTATTTTATATATTTTCGTTTCCATATATTAGAATATACCACAACCATCGGAAAAATGGAATCACTTTTCTACCTTTAACAGATGGCTCTTTTTCGCTGCCGCAACCAGAAATCTCCCTTTTGGAAAGTTTGCAAGCTGATCTTCCCCTACCGCGCCAGTTTTCAAGATCGCCACTGCATAAACAATGACCGCCAAAAGGATCGAAGGAATTAAACAGATTACATTGCTTTTCACAAATATGCTAAGCCCCATATAAACGCCGCGCGCGCAAATCCCCATTAAAAGAGCGGAAAGAAACGGCAATAGAAACATTGTCTTAAAATCCTCTTTTACGCCAAGATACCGCCGGACGCATATACTGTTTAACACGCACATTAAGAATGAATATACAATCAGGCAGATTACAAGTGCATATAAATCAAGTTCCGTAAACATAAGCAACACAACCAAAAGAACCGTCTGAACCACTAATGCAACCGCCGCATTCCGCACAGGCAGATTCACTTTTCCTATTCCCTGCAAAATGCCATTTGTCAGCGTTGACAACGAATAAAAAATAACCGTCACAGCAATCATTGCCAACAGCCTTGCCGCCATATCTAATGTGTCTTTTTGCGGAAACAAAAGCTGCATAATTGGTTTCGCCAACACAGCCAGCCCCATCGCGGCAGGAATTGCAATCAGCATAGTCGTCCACATCGCATTCTCTGCCTTTTTTTTCGCCACTGCCCGATTTCCCAATGCGCTGCTTTTTGATATAGTCGGAATCATCGCAGAAGATAGCGAAGCCGCAAGGGCAATCGGAATATTAATAATCACCATCGCTTTTCCAGCAAACACGCCATATGCCGTCGCTGTCTCTGCAACGCTAAGCCCTTTGGAATAGATCATTACTTTTGAATACACTGTCTGATTAAAAGATGTGCTGAAATTATAGATAAAGGTGCTTAAAATAATCGGCGTTACCGTAACCAGCATTCCTTTTAAAATGTCCTCATAAGAATCTATATAACGATGCCGGTCTTTTGCCATTCTGGTATGCAGCATTTTCCGGTTTAACGCATATACCGCAAGCATAAATAACAAAGCAATGACAACGCCGCTTCCTGTTCCAAGCGCGCTTCCTGCGGCGCCATAGATGGCTTTTGTGGTACTGCTCTTTGAAGAAGCCATTCCAATCAAAAGATGCGCCGCATATATGCTGATCACAGCATTCAAAATCTGCTCAACAATCTGCGAAAATGAAGTCTGCACCATGGAACCATGCGCCTGAAAATATCCCCGCAGCACACCTGCAAAACCTGACAAAAAAATTGTTGGGGAGAATACTTTTAAAACAACTGCCGCTTCCCCTTCCAAAAACAATTCCGCGCCCAAAAAAGTAAATAAACTTGCAGCCCCGCCGATTACAAACACATAAATTAATGCGCAGTGAAAAATTCTATGCGCGCTGCGGTATTCTTTTAGGGCAAGTTTTGATGCGATAATTTTTGAAATTGCTGACGGAATGCTATAAGATGAAAGCAACAATATAATCGTATAAATATTATATGCAGAAGTATAATATCCATTGCCTTCATCTCCTATAATGCTTGTCAGCGGACTTCTATATAAAATTCCAATAATGCGGCAAATAATTCCTGCCGCCGCTAAAATCCCTGCCTGTTTCAAGTAATTATTCCTGTTGCTTTTCTTAGCCATAAAAGACCTCGCTTTTTGCCTGCGTACACCTGCATAATTTCTAATTCATTATTATAGTAAATTGTAAAACTATAGTCAAATTTTACCAGTTATTTCTTAATGTTTCCTGATATAAATTTAGAATATTTTTATAAAAAACAGCATCTAATTCACTTTCCAAAATCCCTCTTTTTTTCAATTCCCTCTCCAATAAATATAGCTTAGAGCAATCCGTCAATTCTGATTCTCCTGAAAAACCATCAAAATCCGAGCCAAGACCCACGCAAGAAATCCCTCCAACCTGAATCATATGAAAAATATGATCTGCAATCCTTGACACTTTACTGTAGTATACGCCATTTCGCGGTTTATTCTCTAAAAACAACCCATAAAAATTAATCCCTATCACTCCGCCTTTTTCCGCAATTTTTTGAATCATATCATCGCTTAAGTTCCGCTTATGCCCGCATAAAGTCGCCGCATTCGAATGGCTTGCCACAAAAGGTTTCTTCGCATAACGGAATACGTCATAAAATCCCGCTTCCGATAAATGTGATACATCAGGAATCATGCCTAATTTTTCCATTTTCGCCAGAAAGGAAATTCCCTTCTCCGTCAAACCCGCTTTTGTCGCCAAAGAATTATCATAATTCCAACAAAATGTCATCATTCTAATTCCGTCGTTGTAAAACTCCTCTAGTTTTTCTTCCTTTCCTCCACAAACTTCCCCTTCTTCTAAAGTAAGCAGCGCCGATATTCGTCCCGCTTTCCTATTTTCTAAAATATCATCTATTGTTTTTACCTCGCGGATTTTATCACTATTCTTGTTTATTTCCTTTCTTATAAAATCAATCTGACCTTTAGCGCACTGAAAAGGGTTTTCTTCTTTTCCAATATCCGTAAATATCGCAAAATTCTGCAAAATATATCCGGCTTTCATTAATCGCTCTAAATCAACACATAATTGATTCGAAGATAATTCTTCTACAAGACCTTGTTTTCTTCTACTATAAAGTTCTGAGACTGTATCACAGTGCATATCTATGATAGACATATTTTCTCATTTCTTTTCTTTTTCTATTCCATTTAGTATATGTTTAACAAATGCCTATTAGGCGTATGTAAAAAAAAAGAATCCATCATTCCTATATCAGGAATAATAAGACTCTTTATAAATCCTTTATAAAAGGCGCAGACCGGATTTGAACCGGTGAATCAGGGTGTTGCAGACCCATGCCTTACCACTTGGCTACTGCGCCTTATTATATTACTCAACAGCTCTCTCAAGCACTTATTCAGTATAACAAATGCTTTTCATTTCGTCAAGACTTAATTTTCCTGTTTTATGAAATTTTTTCGTCAAGCTTCTCCCCTACCACCTCCCGACAATGGCTGACATTTCAAAAATACCCTGTCCCAAGCCGCAGGATATAGATTGCCACCATAATCTTAACTCGATTTTCGTTCTTCAAGATATCATATCCCAGAATCCTCTTAATCTTATCCAATTTATAGGCCAACGTGTTCTTATGGCAATATAAAGTCTGGGCTGTATGTACTGCGCTGCAGTCGTTTTCAAAATACACCTCCAGAATATTCATGTAATCTGTATGCTTTTCCCTGTCATACTTCATAAGCTCGCCTACGGTCTCACTTACGAATTCCGGATAAATCTCCTCCTCCTTTACATCCGCCAGAATCTTGTATATTCCCAGTTCGTCATAACTTAACAGATTGCGGGGAATCCCCGTCTTAGTCAGCCTGTACGCCGTGTAGGCGTTCTCATGGGATCTGTGGATATCCCTGCTTCTGCCTGCCACTGTACCGATTCCGGCATATACATTGGAATCTTTTCCGCAAAGCCTTTGGAATTCCTCCTGAATCTTATGAAGCGAATATCCTGCCGCCAGAATAATAAGCCTTCTATTCTCCTCATATGCAATCACATTTTCCAGAATAAACCGCAGCGATTTTTCAATCTTGTTAAGCTGCTCGTTTCCCGTCTCCTCGTCATAGGTATGACAGCTAAGAATAACCACAATATATTCCATATCCCGCAGGAAACCATTTCTCTCAAAATGACTCAAGTAGGAGCCTTCATTCTCCGGATAGTAGATTGCATTCTTAAACGCAGCAATCAGATTCGTCTCCCTCTGCTCATTTTTTAGAAGTATCTCTGCAAACAGACGCATTATATCCATATATGGCGTTGTCCAGGATGCTGAAAATATGGGAAAACGAATCTCATTGCAAAAGCCTACAATCTCCTTGGAAAATGTCTCCTCCCCGCGAAACGACATAATCAGCCCGCCTACATGATGTCTGTCAAGCTCCGTAATATACCTTTTCAGCCAATCTTCTGAAGTACAGTTAAGACCGGAAAAAAATACCAGCTCCTCGCCATGCAGAGACGAGATAAATTCTATATCCTCCACCACATGAGTCCATGCAATCATTTTGTCGAAACAGCTCTCTGTATGCAGCTTCACATGATACTGCGGCGAGATTGCCGCATACAACTCCTTTAATGCAACCGCCATTTTCTTCACCAATCCTTCTTAAGCCCCACGCGCCTTCACTTAACACTGAAATTACCCCAAGCTGATTGTTCACATTAATCAGTATAGCATTTTTGTGCCTTAGACACAATTATTTTGTGAATTTCTGTCTTTAAAACCCATTTTAAAAGACTCTGCTTCGTGGTATATTGTTTATGGAACACAAAATATGCTGTAAAGCATTCCCCCGAAATTTGTGTTTTCATTTCAATCTTCAGATTATTTTTCAAGAAAAGACCCCCTAAGTTTCTCTTGTGGGTTCTTTTTCTTTTTCGTTCATAATAGTATTACTTTACAAATTTATAAAAATGTGGCACACTTAAGCATATAGAATTGAGGTGTCTTATGAGAAAACTATTATTATACATACTGAAACCATTTTCTTTTCTGCCGGCTCTGCTTATGATGTATGTCATATACAGTTTTTCCGCGCAGACAGCAGATGTTTCCGGAAGCTTGAGTTACGCAGTCAGCTATAAAATTGTTGAGATTGGAAATGATGTGCTGGAGACAGGGTTTACCGACGAGCAGATTGGACGCTATGCCCACAGGATTGAACATCCGGTCCGGAAACTAGCGCACATGACTGAGTATTTTCTGTTGGCCGTGGCTGTATCCTTCCCTTTCTATGTATACGGAGTGCGGGGCTTTGCCCTTATGCTGGTGGCAGGGCTTATCTGCGTCGGCTTTGCCGCGGGAGACGAATATCACCAATCCTTTGTGGCCGGACGCGGGCCGTCTAAGAAAGACGTTATGATAGACAGTATTGGAGCATTCTTTGGAATAGTGTGCGTCCGCATTATCTGCTGGACAGCGATGACGCCGTTCCGCGTTGCAAAACGTATAGAAGAAAGAGCACAGAGAAAGGCGCGGGCAAAGGAACTTGCAAGGGAACGGGCAAGAGATCGGGAACGGACAACACGGGCAAGAGAACGAGAAACATTTCCACGAGAACGGACAAGAGATCGGGAACGGACAGCGCTTTCAAGAGAACAGGGGACAAGGCGGGCACGTTAATATCCCCCTGTCCCCTACAATCATTCCAATCACGCAACCACTTATGAAGCTTAGTCTGGCTACGGGCTTGCCCTTTGGTATAACTTTTTCACATCTTATCCAGCAGTACACCCTTCATTCCTCTGGAAAACATGCACTTCTCTCCATTTTTCATAAGAATCTCCCTATTCTTCAAATCCAGCTCTGCAATCTGATCTGTATTAACCAGATAAGCCCTGTGAACCCGAAGGAACCTCTCGCCCAGCTTCTCCTCCAACTCCTGCATACTCCCGATAAAATCAATTCGGTCACTCTGCGCATGGAGCTCTATCCTGTGGGTCCTGCCTGCTGTCTCAAAAAACACAATCTCATCTACAGGAATATGCTTCACAACATCCATTACCTTCACAGAGAAAAACTCCCGTTCATCCCCTTTTTCCTTGCGCATGCGCTCTGTAATCACCTGAAGGCAATGACGAATCCCCGCCTTAAGCTTATCCGGATTTCCCTTCACAATATAATCCAATGCCTCAAGATGATACCGGAAGGTCTCAAATGCTAAATCCTGAAATGCAGTCACATAAACCAAGAAGCCTCTGGAATCCAGCTTCCGAATCTCCTGCCCAAGCCCGAAGCCATCCATCGGCTCGCCCTTAAGCTCGATATCGAGAAAATAGATTCCACGCCGCGCAGACTCCTTCACAGCCTGAAGCACCTCCTGGGGGTGTCCGCTGCACAGGACAATCTCCATATCATATCCCTCAATCAAAATCAATTTTTCCAGATATTCCCGCTGCGCAGCACGTATTTTCTCATCATCCTCACATATATAAATCGGAAGCATACCTCCATCCCCCTCTTGCTCCTTCTCATTCTGTCATGAGTGTATTGGTCTTAGCAGCCCCTCTGCCCTGTGGGAAGCCTCCTTCCCACGATACTGCTTCGCGAAGATAAACAGCCCGAAGATTAGTCCATTCATCACAAGCGCAAGCGGAATATCCAGCCATGACACACTCTGATTTTCCAATACGTCTGCCGAAAATGCCCCTGAAACCACCAGTACCAGATTATTATTCAGGAAATGTATCATCACAGGCACCCAGATATTCTCTGTTTTCATATACGCGTACCCAAGGAAGATTCCAAGAGTAACACAGTTAATAATCTGGTTTACAGTCATAACCACGCCCTTATCCGGCGTCACATAGTAGAAGAAATCCAACGGCAGATGCCAAAGCCCCCATACCACTCCAAGAATCAGCACACCTTTTCGCAGGCCAAATTTCTTCTGCAGAAACGGCTGTAAATAATATCTCCAACCATATTCTTCTCCAAAAAAAGCAGCATATCCCAACAGAAAATTAAGCGGCATAATTGCAAGATAAATCCACGCCTCTGCGCTTAACATAACTGAGATAAAGTTCTCCAACTGGCCTGACAATCCATTATAAGCCGCCACTCGAAAAAAATACAATACCACAAACAGAACAACACACCCGACAGACGCCATCCAGTTCTTTCCCTTGACGCCATAAGCCTCCCGTTTCTTTTTCCCTGCCGCAATCAAACAAATCAGACAGATCAGCCCTCCTGCCGCCAATATATATTGGACGGCCATACAAAACACAGACACCGAACCATAGTCCGTCGTAATTACAACATCCGGCAGCAATACGGAAAGCGCCGTACATACGATTGAAAGCGCCGTCATCAGAATAAAACAAATATAAAATGCCCTTGGCATCTCCTTATCTTCCCTGCGGGTTAAAAGAAATGCAAACATGACTCCCATCGCCGGATATAGCATCTGTGTGACAGGAAACGCACTTAAATCCATCTGTTTCATACTGCCATACCACATCAGAAGTCCTAACAAGTATGGAATCCCGTAAGCGATCCCTATAAAAATCTTAAGCTGCCGTTTTTCTGTTTTTGAACCCATCTTTTCTTCCTCCTTCTCTCCCCATAAAACGGTCTTCCTGTTTCAATAAGTTCATTTTAACTGAAATCCCGTCCTTTGAAAGAGAAAATGCCCGAATCGAGTTCACCAGTGCCTAAAATGCCAAAATTCAAATTGTCCTTCACGCCTCTTGAATCTTTATTTCCTGGATAAAATACCCATCCTGTATCGTCGTAAGCGGCAGAGTCTTCTCGTACCTTCCCAGTATCTTCTTATAATTATCAAGCCCGATTCCTCTGTCTTTGCCCTTGGTGGAATATCCAGGCGTCCCAACCTTATGAAAATCAAGGGATGTATACAACGTATTTTTTACTCGAAATGTAGTATATCCGTTCTGGCTGCTAATCATAATATGAATCCTCCCGTCTTTCCTGCCCTGAACCTCCTCCATGGCATTATCCAGAAGGATTCCCAGACAACGGCACAGATCTGTACTGCGAATTCTTGTTTTCTCAAAGGGCTTCAAAACCTCCAACTCCCAGTGTATATCTTCCTCCTGCATGGTTTTCATTTTCTCCAGAAACAACCCCTTCACTTCCGTCACACGGATGTTGGCAAGCTGATTCATGAGACGAATCTGGCTTCCCACCTGCAAATCAAAGTCCTCCGTCATCTCATGGATATAACTCTGTATTGCCTCAATATTCCCTTCCTCTGCCTGCAGGTACATTCCTGACATCATATTTTTAAAATCATGGCGGAACCTTCGCACCTCCCGCTGCAGTCCCTCCAGGTTCTCAATATACGCCCCCTGCTGTCTAAGGCTTACGTTCTGGTCCTCTATCCGCTTCTGCTGGAGTCCCTCGCGTCCGGTGTATATGAAAATCATATACACGACCATCAGGAAGAACATAGCAGTCGCCGGATTATAACCAATGTCTCTTGCGCTGTAATCCACCGCCTCCTGAATTATCTGGGTCAGAATGGGGTAAAATCCAAGGAAAACCAAAACTGCCAGCTTAGGTTTTTGTTCCTCCCACTGTCTGAACAGCTCCCTGGCATTCGTCTTGTACAGAAGTAATATTACCAGTAGGAGGCCCAATGGAATCACAACCCATTCCAGGAACATATATTCCATCCTATCTGACATAAGGCTTAAATCATAAATCTTTTTAGGTGAAAATACATCCGCCAGATTCCAGCCGACATCATGCAGAATCATAATAAAAACCGAAGTCACCAGACAGACTCCATATGGCTTCTGGTACATCACCCGAAGGAACAGCATCATCCCGCTAATGCTGATGTACGCATAGATAATCTCCCCGCCATTGTGAGGCCATGCAAACAGGCCCGTCTTATAAAAGATTGTTCCAAAGAATGCGCAGGCAAACAGATACAACATCAGCGAATTAAAAATATCTCGGCAGTGCTTTCTGTTCTTGTAAGGAATCTCGCCAAAAAGCTGAATTGCAGCCGCCACATAAAATATGGTTGTCATGCTTACACTCAATGTATTTGCACAGAATACCTCGAAGAATGTCATTTCCTATCCTCCTATTAATTCACCAGAATTTATATATTACCAGATGAAGTCCTTCCGCCCCTCTGGAGCATATCATGCCCGCAGACGGAACGTTTTCGGCGCCATCTTATACACCAATACACAGGCTATGATACAATAGGCAACGCAGAAAATAATCGTCCCAAGCCCAAATACAAATGTGGGAATATCCATCCGCATGATGCCATAGCAGACAAAATACGTCAGCATCACCACCATCCTGTAAGTTCCGCTCTTAATCTCCGTCCCAGCATTATATGGCTGCAAAAGATAATAGATGGTCAGATAATGTACGGAAAAAAACATACTGATACACAGAACCGAAACCATCAGCATGACATAATTAAGCGGCTCATTCGTTCCGCCGGACAGGTACAAAAGTAAAGTAAGACCCACGCCAATCACCGCTGCCGGAAGCAGGTTGACCTTCATAATCTCCCGAAGCCGAATCTGGAACAGCTTAAGAATACATTCCGGACGTTTATAAAAGGAATAAGTCAGGAGGCTGTGGTCACAGTTCATGAACAACACATTGGTAAATCCTGTTCCCCGATTAATAAAATACATTATGAATACTATATAGGGCAGGTTCATCAGCATAAACTCATTCACCAATCCTTTAAACTCCGGCATAAAGCGAATCCCCACAATAACAACGCTTATAATTCCAAGACAGATTGCCGCAATCCGTTTCGAGGATTTCCAGAGTATTTTCTGATGACGCCGGATAAATATCTCATTGAGATACTCAAAGCCCTTCCGGCTGCTTCCGGCTTCACTGTCAATCTGGATTACTTTCTCACTCTGGCGTTTTGCCGCTCCTTTGACCTCCTCAAGCTGGCTCATGTGCTGTGTAAGAAGCTGCTGATAGACCTCCCTGTACTCCTGAAACGTCCACACCTTCCTCATGGACATTACGCCCAGCAGAATTCCCCATGCCAACAGGGCAACGCTCACCATTTCCGGTATTGACCACCCCAGAACCGGCAGTCCATATGCCGCCGCCAACCCAAGGCCAATTAATATCCACACCATTACTCCCACCTGGTTCTCATTTACCGCTATTCCTGTGCGCTCATAATCCCACAGGGAATAGGCGACTACCGTTATTTTTGTCCCTGCTGCGGCAAAGGGAAGCATCAGGCACTGCCACACCGGCAGCCCTCGCATACTCCCAAAAATCAGTCCAAACACCAGGTATGCAACGAGCACCTTCAACAGCTCATATCCATATGTAACCAAAGCGTACTCCTTGGCATCCATCCCCAGAAGAATCAAAGCATAGTATTTATCCTTCGTCGGATTAAAAATATACGTATTGACCCATGCCCCAATCAGAGTCAACAGCACAAAGAGGTGCAGAAAGTTCTCTCTTTGGGAGCCATTATCATAAAGGGATACCACCAAAGTAATCATCAGAAGAAAATACAGGAATTTTCCCAGAAATGCCTTGATAACTTCCCAGATGCCTGACACAATATTTGCAAATATCTTTATATCCGGATCACAGTACAATTCCTGAGGAAGTATGCTTTTAATCAGGGGAATCTGTTTCAGAGAATAAAGAATCGTGTTGACACGATATGTATTCTTTAAAGAAAATGCTATTTTTAACGTTCTGTTCATGTCTTAACTCCTCATGTATTTAGTTTCCCATAAGCGCCGCCAGAATCTTTTCCTTGAACTCCTGGCTATTAAGATTCGTCTTGTCTACACGCTCAAGCATCCCTTGGTTCAGCAGCACAATCTCATCGCAGAGATCCAGCGCAAGGTCCATAATATGGGTAGAAAAAATAATAATCCTTCCCTCCTTCAGCGTCCTAAGAAGCTGCTTCATCTCCTCCGCCACCACCACATCTAGGGAGGTCAGCGGTTCGTCCAGAAGCAGAAGGTTCGGCTTGGCAATGATATTTACCAACATCTGCATCTTATTTTTCATACCATGGGAGTAATCCTTCAGCAGTTTATCTCTGTCCTCCCGCGAAATACCTATGTAGTCGAAATATACGTCAAGCTCCTGAATATTCTGAAGCTTATCTTCATGGATATCTATAAAAAATTTGAGAAATTCCCGTCCTGTCAAAAATTCCGGCACTGTCGGCGTGGACAGAACGTAACCGATATCCTCCGGCGCAACATCCCGCCTCTGTCCGTCAATCTCCATATAAAAACTGCCGCCCTCTGCCTTCATGTCCCTGTTAAGACAGTTAAAAAGTGTCGTCTTGCCTGCGCCGTTGCGCCCAAGAAGGCCATAGATTTTACCAC
>OFGR01001493.1_pt1 | contig 18473 bp, 14 predicted proteins | sample 1521811 | NCBI WGS metagenome assembly OFGR01 (sample SAMEA3504098, study PRJEB24116) | mouse gut metagenome | biome: mouse gut; feature: mouse-associated habitat; material: faeces | place: Denmark | collected 2011
ATTTTTTTGTTTTTAGCGGCATGTTTTTACTGATATTTCTAATGTAGTCGAAAATTTGCAGATTATTCATTAAATCAATGACTTCTGTCGTTGAATTTTTCTTGAATTTTTTTAAAATATTGGTAATATGTGTTTTTACAGTGGAAAGTTCAATATACCGAATTTCACAGATCTGAGCACGGGAATATCCCTGGCTAAGCAAGTCCAGAATATCAATTTCCGTCTGTGTCATTTCGGTAATGATATGGAGACAATAAAGAAAACTTTGTTCACTTTTTCTGACACGCTGAAATTCCCGCCGTATTTTTTCTGCAATGACAGGACGTATAGGAGAAGAACCTGCATAAGCATCCTGAATACAGGATATAATCTCTTCTCTGGATGCATTTTTTAAGATATAATCGCATACTCCAAGCTGAAAAGCATTAAACACAAATTCATCATCTTCATAAACAGTAAGTATGATTATCTTTGTATCAGGAAGAGCATTTAGAATTTGTTCAGAAGCTTCCAATCCGGCAGTGCGTGTCTCCATTTCAATATCCATTAAAACAATATCCGGTCTTAATTGACAGGCCAATTTTACAGCATCTGTTCCACTGTTAGCAATTCCTGTAGTTTCCATTCCAGAAGTTTTGTTAATATAATTTTTATATCTTTTACAAAGCGGCAGAAGATCGTCTGCAATTAGTATACGTATCATTTTGTATTTCCTCCCTGTAGATTGTTGATAGCAGGACTCAAAAAGATAATTATTTATATCTATATTATGTATGTGACACTCGTGAAAGTCAACAGTTAAGGGGGTATGAAAAAATCTCAAACTGTACAAAATGACTAAAGCAACTTATCCTTAAGTAAATAAATATCAGTAATGTGTCAAATGCATTACATAGAAAGGATGAAAAAAATGAGAAAAAGAATGGTAGCGGCCTTACTTGCTGCAACGATGGTACTAGGTTTGACAGCCTGTGGAGGGAGTGATTCGGGCAGCGATTCAAAGTCAGAGGGAGATGGAAAAACGGTAAATGTATATGTAGGCTCAGATTTGGAAGGTACTCTGGATGATGAAATTGAAGCATATAAGAAAGTAAATCCGGATGCGGAGATTGTAAAGCATGTAATTCCAAATAATGATTATGATGACAAAATTAAGGTTTTGCTAAGTGGAGGAGCGGATGATGTAGACGTATTCTGGGCGCGTACTCCTGCATTCGCAAATCAGTATCGTTCGGCAGGAGCCTTGGAAGATATTTCTGCCTTTATAGATAAAAGTGATGTAGATATGGGAAGCATTGATGCAGAACTGACCGCAGTTAGCGATGAAAATGAAGGGATATATGGTCTTCCGATTTATAGTAGCTGTTGGATGCTGTTTTATAATAAGGAACTTTTTGACCAGGCAAAAGTTGACTATCCAACAGAACAGATGACATGGGACGAATATTGTGATCTAGCAGAGAGCTTGGTAAAAAAAGATGGCGATACTCAGTATTGGGGCGGAGTGTGCCCGAATTGGACGATGAATCTTGGTGCAATAGCGGCAGGAGAATATTTAACAGATGATGCACCTCTTGAAAAGACAAAAGAATATTTGGAAATTACAGACAGAATGTATTCAAAGAGCCATATTTCTATAGAAGAAATGAATAATGGTTCATGGGATCTTAACGCTTGTTTTGCGAATGGAAATGTTTATATGATGATTGATGGTGATTGGGGATACCGGGATCTGAAATGTGATTTTGAGTATGGTACGGCTCCACTTCCGATTATGGCGGGTGTAGAAGAAAAGACCAGCGTTGGTAACGCCTGCTATTACTGCATGGCAAAAACAGCAAAAAATAAACAGGCAGCATATGATTTTATGGAATTTGCTACGACATCAGACGAAGGAACCAGTGTAACTGCAAGAACAGGAAATGTTCCAAGTTATTCGACAGACGCAGCAATGGATGCATATAAAGAGTCCATTAAAATTGAAGGAATCGAGAATCGATTTGAAATGACAGTGTTACCGGAACAGTCAAATGCAGAGAATTATGCGGCAATATATGAGGTATTCAAACAGGAATCACAGCTTTATCTTTTGGGAGAAGAATCAGTAGATGACTGTATGGAGAAATTCTATAGCTTGAGAGATCAAACAGAGTAAAAGGTAATGGCGGCCGTGGAGTCAGGTTACCCGACCCTACGGCTCCTTTTTAAATTGAGAAAGAGAGGGCAGATAAATGGCTAAACCAAAAGGACATATGAACCGGATGCACAGGCGGGAAGCAATTGCGGGTTATCTGTGTCTATTGCCAAATTTTTTTGGATTTGCAGTTTTTACGGTAATTCCGGTTATTATGGGATTTGTGATTAGTCTTACGAATTATAGCGGATTTCCGGGATATAAGTTTGTAGGACTATCAAATTACATAGCAATGTTTAAGGATACGTTATTTTTGGATGCATTGAAAAATAATATTATTTATGCACTTTTAGTAGTGCCGTTAACAATACTGGCGGCATTACTGTTGGCATTAGCGTTAAACAAAGGTGTAAAATTGAATGGATTCTTCAAAACGGTATACTTTTTCCCAAATCTTACATCCATGGTTGCAATTGGCTGTGTAGCAATGATGGTATTCCAGCCGTCAGGCGGTATTGTGAATCAGTTTTTAGAATTTCTGGGAGTGTCTGAAAGTAATTTGCCGCAATGGTTTAATTCTACGGCAACAGCTTTGTTAACAGTAGTAATTGTAGTCGTATGGAAGACAGCAGGTTATTATATGATTATGTTTTTGGGTGGCCTGAAAAGTATCCCATCCCATCTGTATGAAGCTGCGAAGATTGATGGAGCAAATAATTGGCAATGCTTTTGGAGTGTAACCTGGCCGATGTTATCTCCAACAACATTTATGGTAACGATCTTGTGCTTTATCAGTTCTTTCCAGGTATTTGATATCATTCAGATCACAACCAGCGGAGGACCTGGGCGTGCAACAACAGTCCTTGTATATCGTATTTATAAGGAAGCATTCCAGAATTGGAAAATGGGATACGCTTCAGCAATTGCGTATTTCTTATTCTTGATTATTTTTGTGATTACGGTAATTCAATGGCGCGGACAGAAAAAATGGGTAAATGATTAGGAGGCAGACAGATGAAAAACAAGATAAAAGTACCTGGTGTTATTTTATTTATCGTGTGTGTACTGGTTGCTGCTGTTATGCTGATTCCATTCATCTGGATGTTGAGCGCATCTTTTAAGCAAAACACAGAAATATTCAGAAAGCCATTTCAATGGCTTCCCGAAATCTTCCGTATTGAAAATTATACAAGAGTATGGACACAGGTAAATTTTCTTAAATATTATTTGAATACAATTAAGGTAACAGTAATATCCGTTGCAATACAGGTTCTCACCTGCTCATTGGCAGCGTTTGCATTTACGAAATTGAAGTTTCCGGGAAGAGATAAAATATTTTTTGCTTATATTGCAACAATGATGGTTCCATGGAACGCTATTATGATTCCGCAATTTATTATCATTAAGAATATGGGACTGTATAATACACATGCTGCATTGATATTGATTGGCTCTTTTAATGCGTTCGGTGTATTTCTGCTTCGTCAAAATATGTTATCTATTCCAGGAGAATTAAATGAGGCGGCAAAAATTGATGGGTGCGGAGTATTGAGAACTTACTGGAATGTGATTATGCCGTTGTCAAAGGGAGCGATTGCAACATTGATTATTTTGCAGTTCAATCAGGTATGGAACGATTATCTGGCTCCCATGATTTATTTGGACAGTGACAGTAAGAAAACAATACAGTTAGGGCTTGCATCTTTTAAACAGCAATATAGTGCGGATTATGGTGCGATTATGGCAGGAACTGTATGTGCAGTCATACCAATTATTATTGTATATGCGTTTGCGCAGAAATATATAATAGAAGGAATGGCACATACAGGTGTAAAGGGATAATAATAGAGTGGTTAATAGCAACCCCATAGTAAATATCTTAATAAATTTAGAGGTATTTGTTAGGGGGTATATTAGTTTAATTGTCTGATATGGAGAATATATATGGCATATGGAATGAACATAAAGGATATTTTATATGGTGGTGATTACAATCCGGAACAATGGCCGCAGGAAATGTGGGAGGAAGATATACGCTTAATGAAAAAGGCACATATCAATATTGTAACACTGAACACATTTAGCTGGGCAGCATTACAGCCTTCGGAAGACAGCTACTGTTTTGAAAAGTTAGATAAAATTATGGATTTTGTAAGAAAAAATGGATTAAAGGTATGTATGGCCACTTCGACAGGCGCACACCCGGCATGGATGGCGAAAAGACATCCTGATATTTTGCGTACTGACATGAACGGTATAAAGAGAAAATTCGGAGGCCGTCACAATTCCTGCCCCAATAGTCCGACATATCGGAAGTATGCGGCAAAGTTAGCGGGGAAGCTTGCAAAAAGATATAAGGATTATGAAAACATTGTGGCATGGCATGTGTCAAATGAATTCGGCGGGGAGTGTTACTGCAGGAATTGCGAGCAGGCTTTCCAGAGATGGTTGAAGCAGAGGTTTGGAACGGTGGAAGAAATGAACCGGGTATTTAATACAGCATTTTGGGGACATACATTTTATGACTGGGATGAAGTGGTGCTTCCGAACCTTCAGAGCGAGCACTTATCGGCCGAAGGTGAGGATAGAACCATGTTTCAGGGAATCTCATTGGAGTACCGAAGGTTTATGTCTGAAAGTATGCTGGAGTGTTTTCGTTTGGAGTATCAGGAAATAAAAAAAGAAATGCCAAATATCTCAGTTACGACTAATCTCATGGGATTTTATAAACCTTTGGATTATCAGAAGTGGGCAAAGGATTTGGACTTTATCTCATGGGACTGCTATCCGGAACCGGGTGATACTCCTGCTGAGACGGCATTACAGCATGATCTGATGCGGGGAATAAAAAGGCAGGAATCTTTTGTGCTTATGGAGCAAACGCCCAGCGTAACTAACTGGCAGCCATATAATCGGTTAAAACGTCCCGGAGAGATGCGGCTTTTAAGCTATCAGGCTGCGGCACATGGTGCGGATGCAATCCAGTTTTTCCAGATACGTCGATCCATTGGGGCATGTGAGAAATTCCACGGTGCTGTCATCGACCATGCAGGCAGAGATGACACAAGGGTGTTCCGGGAGGTGGAACAACTTGGCGATGAGTTAGAGCAGTTGGGTGATGTGTTTTTGGAGGGACGTACACCGGCAGAGATGGCTATACTTTTTGACTGGGATAACTGGTGGGCATTAGAATATTCGGCTGGTCCCAGTATTCGTATGAAATATTTGGATGCTGTCAGGGATTATTATACGGCGGCATATGAATCAAATGTTCCTGTTGATATTATAGGTGTGGAAGATGAATTTAATTCTTACAAGATTATCATTGCACCGCTGCTTTATATGACTAAACCGGGGATTGACAAGAAATTTCGGGATTTTGTGAAAAATGGAGGCATATTTGTAACGACATATTTCAGCGGGATTGTAGACGAGCATGATCTGGTCATACAGGGGGGATATCCTGGCAGATTGAGAGATATTCTTGGAATCTGGGTAGAAGAAAATGATGCTCTTCCTGAAGGAGAAAAAAATAGTTTTGTTTATAAAGGAAATCTATATCCTGCGGAAATACTCTGCGATTTAATGCATCTGGAAGGTGCGGAAGCATTAAGTGTTTATGAAAAGGATTTTTATCAAGAGATGCCAGTTATTACGAGAAACAGGTTGGGCCAGGGGTATGCATATTATGTGGGGACACGTTCAAACCGCGAATTTTATCATAAATTTTTGGAGGATATTTTTACAGAAGCAAAGATTACAGAAACGATGATCACACCGAAAGGAGTGGAGGCAACAATACGGGTAAGAGACGATAGGAAAATTCTCTTTCTAATGAATCATAATAAAGAAAACAAACAGATCACTTTAAACGATGATTATACAGACTTGTTGACTGGTAAAGAGTATAAGACGGGTAATTCTATAGAAATAGAGCAAAGAGGGGTCTTTGTGTTATTGAAGATTAATAAGTAAATATCTATCATACGTAAAAGGAAGGTTGAGAAAAAATCCAACTATTCAATCAAGTTTAAAAATTGTATAATTTACCCAAATAATAAAAGGAGGGAGCACTCTATGAAGAAATTTTTAACTAAAGTCGTATCTGCTGTTTTATGCACTGCAATGACATTGACAGTATTGCCGACGATTCATGCGAATGCTGAGGAACAAAACAAAACCAAGTCACAGTTATATGCCGAAGCATTGGGTTCCGGAATTAATCTTGGCAATACGTTTGATGCATTTGACAGGGTAAATCATTCGGAAATTGATGATGAAACGGCATGGGGGAATCCAGTTGTCACACAGGCATATATGGACGATATTAAGGCTAAAGGCTATGATAGTATCCGTATTCCGTTTACAGCATTTACCCGTACAGATTCTGATTATAAGATCACGAAAGCTTATTTAGACCGGTATGAAGCGGCAGTAAATTATGCATTAAATTCAGGACTATATGTAATGGTGAATCTTCATCATGATTCGTCCGAATGGTTGAATGCATGGGGTGGTGATGTAAATGCAGAAGAATATAAAAGATTCTGTGCTTTGTGGAGGCAGTTAGCGGATAGATTCAAAGATTATAATGATAAAGTTATGTTTGAATCTATCAATGAGGTATATTTCATAGATGGAGATGAAAACAGTCAGAATCAGAGAGTAAAAAAATTAAGCGAAGCATTTTATGATATTGTTCGCAACTCCGGAGGAAATAATGCGACAAGGATGTTGGTATTTCCAACGACCTCTACAAACCATAACCTGGTGTACAGTGATTTCCTGGCTGATTATCTCAAAGGACTGAATGATGAAAACGTCCTTGCTACAGTACATTATTATTCGACGGAATTATATGCTTATACTGTTAATTGCGGTGTCTCAATGTTTGATGAAACATATAATGGCAGTACAGCTAGGCAGACCGTAGATAAATTCTATGATTGTCTGAAAGAAGCATTTGTAGATAACGGAATAGGTGTAATTGTTGGTGAATATGGCCTGTTTAACATGGGTTATAAAAATGCCCTGGAGGATGGAGAAGTAGTTAAGTTTATTGACTATATGAACTATCGGGCACGTGAATTAGGCGGAATTAATTTAATGTTGTGGGAATGCGGCAATATCATAGACCGCAATACATTTGAATACACAAATAAAATATGGGGTAACGCATTTTCTGCCTGTATGAAGGAAAGATGTTCATATGCTACAGGATTGGACGAGTTATTTGTATCAGACAGCAATATTAATAATGATATAGAGATTCCTTTAACTCTTAATGGAAATACATTTGAAGGAATCTATAATGGAGATCAGCAGTTAGTTGAAAATGTTGATTATACATATGTAGATGAAACGGTAGTTTTGAAAGGAACATATATAGCCGGTTTGCCGAAAGAATCTTATGGTCAGATTGCGGATCTTTCGTTTAAATTTTCGGCCGGAGCTGACTGGCATGAGCTGATTAATTATACAGGAAATACACCTGCATTAGAGGATATTTCTGCAGATGTCCGGTCAGATGACGGTTATATGTCATACTATGATACAGATGGAACGGCAACATATCCGGTAGTAATAATTCCTTCTGATTTTCAGGGAAAAAAGGTAAGAAGGATTACCTCTTATGACTCTAACAACAATGTAAAACACGCAAATTCCTGGGCGAGCATTTATCTTCAGGATGGCGGAGAATTCATAGCAAATTATAGAGACGGTGAATTATTACTGATGAATTGGTATAATGATGCCATAACAGATGATACATATAAACTCGTAATTGAGTTTTATGATGGTACTTCTGTAAATTATAGCCTTACAAAACAAGGCAGTCACTTTACTGGAAGTCAACTGTAAGAGCAGGCAGAAAGCTCCTGACGGCAGAAAGGATGAAAGCCGCCGGGAGCTTTTTATATAAAAATCTATGGAGGGATAGGATGAAATTTACGGATGGATACTGGGTTGTAAAGAAAGGGGTAGAGCCATTATATGCCACAGAATATTTTTCTCATCAGTTTGATGGGCACACGCTTACCGTGTTTGCGCCGGGAAAGCACGTTACAGACAGAGGGGCGTGCTTAAATCTTGGCATGCTTACCGTTCAATTATCATCACCGATGGAAGATGTAATTAAAGTAACAATTTCTCATTTTGACGGAACACAGGAGCGTTTTCCATATGTAATGGTAAAAGAGGAAAACCCATTAGTGACAGTGGATGAAACAGAAGAAACGCTTATATTCTCCAGCGGACATACTCATGCGGTAATCGATAAGAGAGCGAGTGCATGGAAGCTTAGCTTTTATGACGGAGAACGGGAACTGACGCATACGGGTTACAGGAATATGGCTTATATGCTTGATACAAGAGGCGTAGATACCGGTTACGTGGTAGAGCAGCTAGCGATAGACGTTGATGAAATGATATATGGGTTTGGAGAAAGATTTACGCCCTATGTAAAGAATGGACAGACCATAGACATGTGGAATGAGGATGGCGGAACATCCAGCCAAATTGCATATAAGAATATTCCATTTTATCTGACAAATAAAGGATATGGCGTATTGGTTGACAATGAAGGTGATATTTCTTATGAAGTGGCCAGTGAAAAGGTTGAACGGGTACAGTTTTCGGTCAAAGAAGAAAAATTATCTTATTATATCATTAATGGCAGTACACCAAAGAGTACGATTCAGAAGTATACAGATTTAACGGGAAAACCGACGCTTCCTCCTGCATGGTCATTTGGATTATGGCTGTCAACATCCTTTACAACAGAATATGATGAGAATACTACGTCTAAATTCATTCAAGGAATGAAAGACAGGGAAATTCCTTTGCAGGTATTTCATTTTGACTGTTATTGGATGGAAGCGTTTGAATGGTGTAATTTTACATGGGATAAAAAAACATTTCCCGATCCGGAAGAAATGCTGAAACGTTATCATGATAAGGGGCTTAAAATCTGTGTCTGGATTAATCCGTATATTGCACAGAAATCAGCTTTATTTAAGGAAGGAAAAGAAAATGGATATTTTCTAAAGAAAGTAAACGGGGATATCTGGCAGACAGATATGTGGCAGGCGGGAATGGCTATTGTAGATTTTACGAACCCGAAAGCAGCCGAATGGTATCGAAATAAATTGGAAGTGCTTTTGGATATGGGCGTAGATTGTTTTAAAACGGATTTTGGAGAGCGGATTCCTGTAAAGGATATTATGTATTATAATGGCGCAGATCCGGTAAAAATGCATAATTATTATACGTTCCTCTATAATCAGACTGTATTTTCGCTTTTAAAGGAAAAAAGAGGGGAAGGGGAAGCAGTCCTTTTTGCGCGTTCAGCGACAACCGGAGGACAGCAATTCCCAGTACACTGGGGCGGGGATTGTTCCGCATCATTTCCATCCATGGCAGAGACCTTAAGAAGCGGACTTTCATTGGCATGCTGTGGATTTGGATTCTGGAGCCATGATATCGGTGGATTTGAAAATACTGCTCCGGCTGATATTTATAAGCGCTGGTGTGCTTTTGGATTATTATGCAGCCACAGCAGGCTGCATGGATCTACTTCATACAGGGTCCCGTGGGCTTTTGATGAGGAAGCCTGTACAGTATTAAAGCAATTTGCAAATTTGAAATGCAGATTGATGCCATATCTATATCGAATGGCTGTCGAAGCCCATGAAACAGGGACTCCAGTTATGCGTCCTATGTTTGTGGAATTTGCAGATGATCGTACCTGTGAAGTACTGGATAAGCAGTATATGTTGGGAAACAGCCTGCTTGTGGCGCCGGTTTTCAAAGCCAGTAAAGAGGTGGAATATTACCTTCCAAAGGGAAAGTGGGTTCATCTGTTAGACGGGAGAACATTAAATGGAGAAAGATGGGTAAAAGAAACTTATGATTATTTTTCTCTGCCTCTTTTTGTTCGCCCGGATTCCGTATTAGTTGTAGGGACTAATGACATTGATACGGTTTATGATTATACGGATCAGATTATCTTATATATTTCAAGCCTTACAGATGGTATCTCGTTGCAAGAATATCTGGTGGACATACATGGAAATAAGTGTGCGGAAATACGAATAGACCGAAGAGGTAAGGAAATACTGATTCATACAAAAAATCTGGAAAGGAAACACTGGAAATATCAGTTATTGGATGAATCTCAAAAATCATTTAAAGTATCAATCTCATAGGATGGAGGGTAAATAATGGATTGGAATGGATATGCAAAAACAGCGCGGCTTGCAGCGGCGGAAAGTGCAGTTTTACTCCGCAACGAAAACGATGCATTACCGCTTGCAGCAGGCGAAAAAGTTGCAGTTTTTGGGCGAATACAGTTTCATTACTATCGCAGCGGAACTGGATCTGGCGGGATGGTAAATGTTCCTTATGAAACAAATGTATTGGACGCATTGAAGGAATCAGGACAATGCAGTATTGATCAGACAGTTGAAAATATCTATAGAGAATGGTTAAAAAATCATCCATTTGACAGGACTTTTATAGAAAAAGATTTTTGGTATGTTGAGCCATGGGCGCAGGAAGAAATGCCGGTATCTGAAAGCATGGTGGCAGAAGCAGCAGGAAAAAATACTTCTGCTCTCATTGTGATAGGAAGAACTGCAGGAGAAGAAAGAGATAGTCTGCCGGAAAGAGGAAGCTGGTATTTAAGTGAAGTAGAAGAAGATCTTATACGAAAGGTGACAGAGTATTTTCCAAAAACAATCGTTGTATTAAATACTGCAAATATTATAGATATGAGCTGGGTAGAAACCTACCAGCCTTCGTCTGTGCTGTATATATGGCAAGGCGGCATGGAAGGTGGAAATGCAGCGGCAGATATTTTACTTGGACGTGTAAATCCCTGTGGTAAGCTGAGCGACTCCATAGCCTCTTCTCTTTCAGATTATCCATCGGACTCGAATTTTGGTGATAAAAAGGAAAATGTGTATCAGGAGGATATTTATGTTGGATATCGGTATTTTGAAACATTTGCCCCAGATAAGATTTTATATCCTTTTGGATTCGGATTATCTTATACAAAATTCGAGTGGCAGATGATGGATTCTCAGATGTTTGATGTGAACGGTGATGTGAGCATAGAAGTCTGTGTAAAAAATGTTGGAAGTAAAGAGGGAAAAGAGGTTCTGCAAGTATATGTAGAGAAACCGCAGGGGAAGTTAGGAAATCCCAGAAAGGAATTGGCAGGATTTGTAAAGACAGAGATGCTGCAACCCGGTGACTATCAAACAATAAATTTTTTTATTACCAGAGAACAGATGAGCTCTTATGATGACAGTGGGAAATCTGGACATAAATCAGCATGGGTGATTGAAAAGGGAACGTATACTTTTTATGTGGGGAACAGCAGTCAAAATGTTGAAAAGGTCGGAGATATCACATTGCCTGAAACAAAAATCATAAAACAATTGGAGGAAGTGCTTGCACCTATTAAAAGTTTTAAAAGAATAAAGCCGATTTTAAATGAACATGGATATTCATGTGATTATGAAAGTGTTCCTACAAGAACGGTGAATCTGCAGAAGAGAATTCGGGAGAATCAGCCTGTAGCAGAAAGATTTCTTGGTGACAAAGGATGGAAATTAGAAGATGTAAAAAGTTTGAAAGTGACAATGGAAGAATTTCTTTCACAGATTCTGGATGAGGATCTAGCCTGCTTAGTACGGGGGGAAGGGATGAGATCGCCCAAGGTAACATCAGGAACAGCGGCAGCGTTTGGAGGGGTAACGGATACATTGAAAGGCTATGGGATTCCTGTTGGCTGTTGTGCGGACGGTCCATCGGGAATTCGGCGGGATGACGGCCATCAGGCATTCAGTATACCAATTGGAACAGCATTGGCATGTACGTTCAATATTCCGCTGGTAGAGGAATTATTTATCTGGATGGGGAAAGAGTTGGCGGAAAATAAAATAGAGTTTCTTTTGGGGCCGGGAATGAATATCCATCGGCATCCGCTTGGGGGAAGAAATTTTGAATATTTCTCAGAAGATCCGCTGCTTTCAGGAAAAATGGCTGCTGCACAGATTAGAGGAATTGGAAGATCTGGTATGTCTGGAACTCTAAAACATTTTGCAGCCAACAATCAGGAGACAGCAAGGACAGATTGTAATTGTGTTGTATCTGAGAGGGCTTTGAGAGAAATTTATTTAAAAGGTTTTCAAATTGCATTGGAAGAATCCAAGCCACAGGCAATTATGAGTACCTATGGACCAATCAATGGGATTTGGACAGCAGGCAATTATGATCTTTTAACGACTGTCCTAAGAAAAGAATGGGGATACGACGGCCTTGTTATGACAGACTGGTGGTCACGGATGAATGAAGAGGGAAATCCTGCCAGTGAAAAAAATACAACTGTTATGATACAAGCGCAGAATGATTTGTATATGGTAGTCGAAGATTCATTGAGCAACAGTAAGGGTGATAATACTATGGAAGGGATAAATGCTGGAAAAATCAACAGAGGTGAGCTTGTAAGAAATGCGGCTAATATATGTCGGGTTTTGATAAGAATGGGGAGTTAATTATAAGAAACAAAAATAGAATTAAAAGATGGAGGGAGGTGATAATTTGGTTGAAGACAGTTTTAACTATCCTGTTTTGAAACACGGAAAATTGGTTATAGATTTAAAATGTCGGAGAGTTACAATAGATGACAAAAAAATAGATTTGTCAACCAGAGAGTTTAATTTATTGTACTTTCTCGTCAAACATCCGGGATGGGTATTTACATATGATGAACTGTATAGATTTGTGTGGGGTGAAGAACCTGTTAATTGCAAGAATTCTGTAATGTGCTGTATCAGCCAAGTTAGAAAGAAAATAGAATTAAATTCACGATATCCGAAATACATTCATACAGTACGTGATATTGGCTATAAATTTGAACTACTCCCAGGGGAATAAAATTCTCTGGGAGTAGTTGCTATTTTGAGAGTAAAAAGTATAGATAATATATACCAAAAAGCAAACTTTTTGGCATAGCAAAAAACAGGCGGAAATCCTGTACCAAAATGTATACATGACGGCTTTTGGCATATGCCGGAAAAAGTGTGAACATTTTGGCACGCTTTTCAGAAGGAGGATAGCGGATATGGCTGTATACGGATATCACAGAGTAAGTACAAAGGACCAACACCTTGATAGAGGGATTTGTGAAATTCAAGAGTTTTGCAAGGAACACGATATGGATTTGGTGAACATCTTTACGGATCAGCAGACGGGGAAGAATTTTAACAGGCCGAGGTATACGGTTCTTATGGATGATGTTTTGCGAAAAGGCGATATCATGATTGTGGCAGAATTGGACAGGTTAGGCAGAAATAAACGGGATACAATGAAGCAAATCCGAAGGATTCAAGAGATGGACATACGGCTGATGGTGCTGGAACTTCCGACAACACTGATGGATCTGTCTAAGATGGATAATTCCATGGCGCTTCTGATGATGGAGACAATAAATAACATGATGCTGGAGCTTTACGCCTCCATTAGTGAAAGCGAAATCCAGAAAAAGGAGAAGCGCCAGCGTGAAGGTATCGCCATGAAGAAGCTCCGTGGAGAATGGAGTGACTATGGACGACCGCCAGCGATCAAAGAAGAGGACTTTGCCAAAGCATACCAAAGAGTGACTGCAGGTGAGATCACACAGGCTGACTTGAAGCGTGAGTTGGGCTTATCTCACACTACTTTTTACCGCTACCGGAAAAAATATTTTGAAAAAAATCCGGAAATTTTCCAATCTCAGAAAAAATGACACTATTACTTATATGAAAGCAAAATTTTTACAGGAGGTAATAGCGTTATGAGTGAAAAAAGAGAAGGAGCATTGTTCTATGACAAAGAAAGCGGACGGTATGATATCCGGTTTGGTCTGGATTCGTTCTATGGCGGACTGCATTGTGGAGACTGCTTCGGCCTGAAGGTGGATAATGCCTGGGTTCCGGCCAGGATTGAGATGGGGGATGAATGGTATCTGGCAGGACTGCCCCGGATGAGCCTTGACGGACTGATTGTGCGGATGTAAGAGAGATGGCCAGGTATTTGTGAGATGGAGAGGTCAATGGATCAGGTATTTATGAGGTTTGAGGCAGATTATGATGTTGTGCTGGAGTGTATCCAGGAGGTATATGGTCTGGAAGGCGATAACCTGCGACTTGGAAAGGATTTCCGTAAGACTATGGTGCTTCCCTTTGTAAAAATGCTGGAAAGGCACTGTGGCGGCATCCAGATGGAGAACTTACATAAGGTGTTGTGGGAAGTCTACCAGGAGAGTACACGCAGAAAGGACTTTTTGGAAAAGGCAGACATCATTCTGAAGCCATATTACAGGGAAATATCATCATTAGAACAAAATGTATGCGTTTGAACGTGCTGCTTTATATGTGTGCAGGTCTGCAAAAGAAAATTCCGGCCAGGGTTTTGGATCCTGCTGGAATTTTTTTGTAGAGAGGATGATAATAGATGGTATTTATCATCTATTTTACCTGAATATGGGATGGGGAGGACTTTCAGAGAGAAGTCAGTGAACATTTATTATTATTGTATGGATTGTGTGTTGAAGTGTTGAAATTAGTAGAATTATAGTACATTTTGTGGTATACTAAACAGCATCTTCACTATATTTTGTAATCCAGAGGTAAAGAAAATGGCAGTAACAGAAGCAATAGTTGATAATATTAGGGATTCAAAAATAACGAATTTTTTAAAAACTAAAGGTGTGGTACGTCTTCAAGATGAGTATGGAATGAAATTGCATTTATGGATAGGTAAAGTTATTGATGAGAGAAGGATTAGTGGACAAGAAGTAAATGATTGTTTATATCCTGAATTAATGTACGGGTATAGAAGGCTTATACGATTCTATGAATTAAAAAATGTCAGGAAAATTAAAAGAGAAAGTGATTGGAAGGATTTTATAGAAAGATATGATTGTCCAGGACTTAATTTTAATCGTATACTTGAAACAACATTAGGTAATAATGATAAATTGAAAGTAGCGGCAATGAGCACAGTTATTTTAAGTGGTGTAATAAAAAGTGTGGAAATTCTTTTCGTTTATAATATGAAAATTAAATAGGTGATTGCGAAACTCGCCAAGTTCGTTCGCAATTCTGATTCCAGACAAAGAAGAAAACCTGCAAAGCAGGATTTCAGGGATAAAAACAAAATATGGATGATTCAGGCGCACTTTAATAAAGCATTGCCCTATTTACGAAGTGGTAAGTCCTATGAGACCAGCGGCTTTAAACTGCGGATATATTCATGATGATGGATTCTGTCTGCAAGCAATACGGTGATCAACTGTGTGATGCCCGCCAGAACCAGATCTGCATGTAAGGTTTTTTGATTCTGTGTACGCCGGCCGGCAAGACAGAGATTTTCTTTCATATGATTGATGTTTCTTTCAACAACAGTCCGTATTTTGTAAGTACTGTCCCATTCTTCGGAACCCCGGATGGCACCAGGATATGCACGGAGGTCTTTTTCAGGATAGATATAAACCATGCGGCCGCATTTAGAGGAAGTGCAGGGGGCAGCACACAGGCATTGCCTGTGATTTTTCCCGGAGGATTTATCGGATACCCATTTGACCTTGGGACAGACGAACTTGTATCTGGTCACACCGCTGCGGAGTCTGGAAATTCCCTCATATTTCATGGGAAGGGATGGATCATGGGGACAGCAGGGGATGCCATTTTGATTGACTGTATAATCCACATTTTCGAGATGAGCCCTTGCATTAAGCGGTATGTATGCTTTAGAAAAATGGCGTCCATCGCCAAAGGTATCACCAGAAAGAAGATCTTTATAAAGCTGCAGGGTATCAAAAGCAGCATCACCAAGAAAGATTTTCGGATTGATGAGGGGATGCTTAGAGAAGAAATCTTTCAGGGTAGGGATAAGGAGCTTTGAATCATGGGCAGATTTATCTTCATCGGGGGAGTCCGATTTTTTGGTGACAATGATATCAGGGTGGGAAAGCATGAAATCCTTGTTGTAAAAAGCAATATGGCGGACGATGCCTAAACCGTTGGTGACGATGCCAAACTTAAAGACATAGCAGAAATGTCCATTGATAAAAAGCTGCCTGATCTGTGGATTAGCGAGGGCATGGGAAGGCATGGAACGGTAAGCAGCGGTATAAGGATTATAATTTTTATCGAATCCCATGGATTTCGCATAAGCTTTTAACTGTCTGATAATGCGGTTTGCGTATTTCGGATTATTTTCAGTGACAAAGGCTTCAATCCCGGAGGAATCAAAGACAGTCATACCGGCTTTGGCAGAGTCAATGGCCTGACAGATCGGTTCGGTAAGGTCAACAAGGCTGTCAAAAACGGACTGCAGATCAACAAGGAAGTCCTGTTTAAAACGGGTGATTTTGGAGGGATCGGGAATTTTGGAAAAACCGCAGAATTCCCGTAAATATCTGGAGTAATGGAGAAAAGTGAGCAAAAGCCGGTCGGTGGGAATAGAAAAAATGCGTTGGATGATCAAAGCCCAAAGTAAAGCTTTGAGAGGGTATTTACGGGATCTGCCCGTTGACGCATAGAAATGATTACGGAAAGTAATAGGAATAATTTCATCAAGATCGATATGTTCTTCTAATAGAGACAGAAACGCAGGTTTGTCATGATCAAATTTATCCTGACAGTCCTGAAAAATATCTGCCAAAGAAAGCTGTTTGTATGGTATCATAGGTATCAGAATAACTCCTTTCCTGATGCATGGTTTATAGTTTCTGGACAACTCTATTATACCATATCCGGTGAGGAGTTATTTTAATTTATAACAAAAAGAATCCCGTAATTATGCGGGTTTTGGCGTTTCGCAAACGCTTATATGAAAATTAAAAATAAAGAGGAGGAGCAAGAAGCACATGTATATTCTTATTTGCCAGTTGCTTTCGATTTGGTAAATAAAACGATGACAATTAAAGTTTGGAATCGTGAAGAGGGTGATGAGCATAATACGCCAACAGAACAATTGGATTATGTATATGAAAAAATTCGTAAGAAGTTACCTTTTGAGACTCGTTCAATAACAATAGATCCACAGTCCGTGCTTTATAAGATGAGTAAAGCTTTGTTTGATGATTTCTTTAAACAACTGCCTAATATAGAAGAAATTATAGCAAAAAAAGCAGATATGTCTCAATTGGCACATGATTTGTTAGTAGGAGTTACATTGCAAAATGCAGAACTCAGTAGTGGAAAAATGATAATGAATACAGACGTTATTAATGTTGAGGAGGAAATGTATAAATTACTTCAGCAGGTGGCATTATATGACTATCTAAAGGATAATCCTATCACGACTCTTCTAAAGAATACAGATAAATACATATCTAGAATACGTTTTAATGATAGGGATAATTTGACTGCTTCTTTGACTAGTGAGAAGGGAGTACGATGTATATTTGATGCAAAAACTTTTATGTGTGTTAGAAATTCATTAGATTTGGTGGAAAGTATTGTTGCTATTGTAGTTACGTTTGTTAAAGAAAAAGGATTACTTTCTGTAAAATATGACGCATCAGATCGGCAATTTTTAAATATACACATATTACAAAACAGATATTATTCCAAGGAAGATTACAGTAGAATATGGGAGTTGTATAAAAAGTATGAATCAGAAGAAAATACAATTACTGGCACTGTTTGTTCTGAAGACAACATTGCGGCAATGTGACAATTTGACAGATGACATATTGGCGAAAAAATTGGAAATGACGACAGATGAAGTGTCAGAGTTAATAAGGATATTGTACGAAGAGCACGTTATACGCTTTAAATATTCATTTATATGCCCAAAATGTAAAGAAACAGATACCCTCGAAGAGGATGAGATTGAAAAAACAAATTATTGCAATTTATGTGGTAATTCAATAGATATAAAAAAATTGATAAAAGGCGCAACAATTCGATATATGTTAGACAGAGATGCATTATGGGAATATATGGAAGAAAACTATAAAACTGAATTAAATGCTGCTAGAAAAGGGGAGAAACCTAAAATGAAAGTGGTTGAATTCCCTAAAAATACAGAAGAAGGATTTGGTGGTAGAGAAGCTATGAAACAATATGAAAATAAATTATTTATTAGTCATTCGACAGATGATGTAGAGTATGTAAAGGCATTTGTAGAATTTTTAGAATCAATGGGAATGCCGGAAGGAAGTATTTTTTGTAGTTCCGTAGAAGGATATCAAATTCAATGGGGAGAAGACATCTATGATTATTTGTCTAATGAGTTTAATAATTCAGATAAGAATTTGATTGTATTATTTATGCTTTCA
>OFGR01001496.1_pt1 | contig 18448 bp, 13 predicted proteins | sample 1521811 | NCBI WGS metagenome assembly OFGR01 (sample SAMEA3504098, study PRJEB24116) | mouse gut metagenome | biome: mouse gut; feature: mouse-associated habitat; material: faeces | place: Denmark | collected 2011
CGGCGTACTTAGGGATTCCGCTTTCATCCTTTCCGATAAAAATGGCGTTGTGGTAGTCGGCGCTCTCGTAGATTGTGCCGTCTGCGATGCAGTCCTGCACAATGGCGTAGTCGATGCCACGCCCGAAAAGGTACTGCAACACCCTGTCGCTGTCTTTGTTCCTCGGCGGCAGGAGCAGCACTTTCGGCTCGTCCTTTTTCACGGCAGGGGGTGGCGGCTTCCAGTCGCCCATGTCCCCCGTGAGGGTCTGCACGGCTTCCACAAAGCCAAGTTCCCGTACTTTCATCAGATAGTCGAGGGCGGAGAAGCCGCCGAAGCCCCGTGACCACCAGTACCATTTGCCGTTGGAAATCTTCAAGCTGTCGTGTTCCCTTGTGCAGTAGACATTACCTGCCACACGCTTTAGGTTGCTCGGCTCATACCGTTGCAGGTAGGAGAGCAGGTCGATTTGCCGTGCCTGCTCAATCACGGCGGGGTCAAACTGAACGTAGCGGTTACTTCCCATTCAAATGAATCACCTCCAGAAATAGATTTAGCCGAGAGGCTTTCGGTGGGGAAAACCTCTCGGCTATGTAGGTTGCATTTTTTAGTAACTTACTGATATATTTACATTGATTATAACTTGGGTATATTTCCAATGCTCTTATATCTTAGACCGTGTGTATATCCATAGTCTTATCTAATTGCTTTATTTCTAATACTTGAAGCTATAGTTGAATCCTTAATTTTACTTTTTTCTCCTATCGTTACAGAGTTATCTTGCAAAATAATCACAATTTTCTCTGCAATAACCTGTTTTTCATCTTCCGTTTTTTTATCCAAATCTATATCCAAATCATCTAATATACCAAATTCCTTTTCAAGCAAAAGAAAAGTATCTAATAATAAGTTCTCTACAGTTGAAAGGATATTTACCACTGCTGATACATCAATCGCTACTTCTGCTGCATATATTTCTCTTCCAGTCTTGGCAGACAACCATGTACATTCTTGCGCATTAAATCTTCTGGCAAAAGAATGATTAGCTTTTATTGCTTCTTGTAAAGCATAGATTGATTGTCCTGCGCTACAACACATTAATCCCTCAGCCGTTTCTTCATCTATATTATCAAGAGAAATTAAAGCATTCGTATAATTTGCCATTCCTTCAATATAACAACCTTTTAACTCCCCTTTTATTTTTCTGTATGGCGGGACATCTTCTAAATTTTTATATCCTCCAATCTCATTTTTTAGCCATTGGTTTAATTCTTCATTACCTACTTCTTGAAATATTACTTTGGCTCTTTTCAAAGAAGTATGTAAATCCACTGTACTATTTGTTAATTCCTTTATAATTCTGCTCTTTACCATTGCATTACCCTCTCTATCCATATAATAATATCTTTCCAAAATGAAAACAGTAGAAAAAATCCTACAATAAAAGAAGTAGTTACTGAAATAATTATCGGATGTCTTTCTATGAAATTTTTCTTCGGTATATCATTATGGATATTTTCGGCTATAGTAGAATTCTTGATTTTTGCATTTTTGCCAATAGATATTCCCACTATCATCACTCCTTTCTACTTGACAATTTGAACTCCATCTTGTCATTGATGTTACTACAAATCTTTTGAATAAGCTCTTACAAAATTAAAACAATAAAAAACACATCCCAAACTAAAGACAGCTTTGTTGCACAAAACTCCGTGCTTCATCTTTAGTATAGAATGCGTATAACTTGATTTCCAGATTATCCTATTTTTCGTAATCTGTCAACAGCATTTTTAATTTTTATTATAAAGCGTCGGATTATAGGGTTTTTCCCGTTTCAGTTATGTAAAAGACGGCATCAGCTCCACGCCAACGCCGCCTTTTCCCTCGGTCAGTCCGTCATAAAATCCCTGCTTTTTTCAGATACCCCACGCTGTCATAGCAGCCACGGAAATAAACCGCCTGCATCTCCATATCCGTGAGCTGGTTCTTCAGCTCCATCACTTCGATGAGAGCCGCACATTCTTTCTCGGTCAGCTCGCTTTCCGTCTCGCTGTCGAACACGCCTAAGACCTTGGGATACTTCTCATAGATTCCCTCAATCTTGTCTTGCAGGGCTTGGTATTCCTTATCTTCCTTTGACAGCTTAGCGGTGACAGAGCTTAGATATTCGTTGAAGATGCTGCCGTGGACGTCTACAAAAGTCTCAAATCTGAACGCATCAGACATTTTCCTCACCTCCGATTTTTCTTATCGCCACCTATTATACTGCCCAGAATCCTGCAATACAAATGTGCAAACGGCAAATTAACGCTCACGGTTCGGCGTTTTCTTTTCGGGCGGTTCGGTTTCCTGCTCTGGCTCGGTATCCATGACGGGGGTATCTTTCTCGTCCAGATTCAGCTCGATGTTAAGGAGATTGAGCCTGTCGGTCTTTTCTTTCAGTTCTTCCTCGTAGGCAAAGGGCTTCTGCACCTCAGTCTTTGCGTTGGCAAGCTGCTCCAAGGTTTCCGTTTTTCTGGTCTTGGCGGCTTCCAGTCTGGCAGGGAGCTTTCCAAGCTCGTTCTCAATTCTGGTGATGTTTCCTAAAGCATCGGAGCCTAACTCCACCTTATATTTTCCCGTGCCGCACAAGTTTAGGCAGTAGTGGGTGCAAAAGCTGTCGTACCAGACCTCCATCTGGAATCCCCGATAGATGCCGATTGGTACGGGCTGCGGGGAAGTGTTCTCCTTGCAGGCGGCAAGGAGCATCTCGCCTGCGTCCGCTTTTTCTGTGTAGGTCTTGCCGCATAGGGTCATGGGGCAGAACTTGTCCTCGCCCTGCGGCTTGTGCTGCCCGGCAAGGACGGCATCGCTGCCGTAGCTTTCAATGCGTTCCTCAAGCTCCTTTATCTCCCTCGGAAAGTGTTTCAGTATCCTGTCCTCAAGGTCGTAATGTTCGGAGAGGTAGCTCTGCTTTAGGGTGCGGAGCTTGGAGACCTGTATATCCAAGTCCATCTTTTCCTTGAAACGCTCATCGCCCGTGGCAAGCATCTTCACCTCCGCAAAGGAGAGAGCCACTTCGTCCACGTCCTCGGCGGAGCGCACGGGGCTTTTGCTCGTCATTATCTGGGAGATGAATTTCTGCTTGGATTCCACAAGCTGATAGAGGTAGGCATCAAAGGTCTGCTCCGTCACATAGCGGTAGACTTCCACCTCTGGGAACATGTTGCCCTGCCTTTCAACCCTCCCCTGGCGCTGTTCCAAGTCCGAGGGTCGCCAAGGGCAGTCGAGGTTGTGAATCGCCACAAGCCTGTCCTGCACGTTTGTACCTGCGCCCATCTTCTGGGTGGAGCCTAAGAGGACACGCACCTCGCCGCTCCGCACCTTGCCGAACAGCTCTTTTTTCTGTGCATCGGTGGTCGCTTCATGGATGAAGCGCACCTGCTCGGCGGGGATGCCACGGGCAATCAGCTTCTCTCGGATGTCATCGTAGACGTTGAAAGTGCCGTCATTTTTCGGGGTAGAGAGGTCGCAGAACAATAGTTGGGTGGCTTTGGTGTCGGCGTGTCCCTCCCAGATGCGGTACACATTATCCACGCAGGCGTTGACCTTGCTGTCGGGGTCGTCTGGCAGCATGGGGTCTATCATCCTCTGGTCGAGTGCCAGCTTGCGTCCGTCATTGGTGATTTTCAGCATGTTGTCGATGTTCGGCTCGACTTGCCTTGCCCTTACTTTCTCGGCTCGTTTGGCAAGCCCCGCCACCATTTCCGTCTGTATCTCGCTGGGCTTGGTCTTGATATTGTGGTAATTGACCTTGGGGACGGGGAGCTTTAACATGTCGGCGGTCTGGATGTCCGCCACCTCCCGGAACATCTGCATCAGCTCTGGCAGGTTATAGAATTTCGCAAACCTCGTCTTGGCTCGGTAGTTCGTACCCTCTGGGGCAAGCTCCAGAGCCGTGACTGTCTCGCCAAAGGTGGAAGCCCATGCGTCAAAATGCTGCAAGCCGTTCCGTGCGAGGGTGTCATACTGCAAGTACCTCTGGACGGAGTACATCTCCACCATTGAGTTGGAGATGGGCGTCCCCGTGGCGAAAACCGTGCCACGGTTTCCCGTGATTTCGTCCAGATAGCGGCATTTCATAAAGAGGTCGGAGCTTTTCTGGGCTTCGGTCTGGGCGATGCCGCCCACGTTCCGCATCTTGGTGTAGAGGTACAGGTTCTTGTAAAAATGGCTCTCATCTATAAAGAGCCTGTCTACGCCCAACTGCTCAAAATCTATCACCGTATCCTTTCTTTTCGTGTCGTTGAGCTTCTTTAGCCTGGCTTCAATGCCTTTCCTTGTTTTCATGAGCTGCTTTACCGTGAACTGCTCGCCGTGGGACTTCTGTATCTCGTCAATGCCCATCTCGATATCGTTGAGCTGCTGTTGGAGCTGCTCCCTCTGGCGTTCCTCGCTCATCTGGATTTTCTCAAATTGAGAGTGTCCGATAATCACGGCATCATAATCCCCCGTGGCAATCCTGCCGCAGAACTTCTTGCGGTTGGCGGTCTCAAAATCCTGCTTGGTGGTGACGAGGATGTTGGCACTGGGATAGAGCCGCAGGTACTCGGAAGCCCACTGCCCGACAAGGTGATTCGGCACGACAAACATGGATTTCTGGCACAAGCCTAACCGCTTGCTTTCTTGTGCGGTGGCTACCATCTCAAAGGTCTTGCCTGCCCCTACCTTGTGGGCAAGGAGCGTGTTGCCTCCGTAGAGGATATGGGCGATGGCATTGACTTGGTGGGGGCGCAGCTTGATTTCTGGACTGATGCCCCCAAAGGTGATGTGCCGCCCGTCATATTCACGGGGGCGCACGGAATTGAACGTATCATTGTAGTAGCGGACAAGGCGGTTCCTGCGTTCCGGGTCTTTCCATATCCAGTCCCCAAATGCCTGCTTGATGACTTCCTGCTTTGCCTGCGCCGCCGTGGTCTCCTTGGCGTTGAACACTGCCTTTTTGTTGCCGTGTTCATCGTGAACATAGTCGAAAATGCGGGTGTCCTTTAGGTTTAGGGTGTCCTCGATGATACGGTAGGCACTTGCCCTTTTCGTGCCGTAGGTGCTGTCCGCCTTGACATTCCCGAAATCGGAAGTCTTGTTCTCGATAAACCAGTCGCCGTTGCAGGGGGTGTAGCGTACCCTCAACCTGCCTGCCGCATGGCTTGACGGGGTCAACAGCTCCATGACGAACTGCTGTATATCCGATTCTGGTATCCATGTGGTGCCTAAACGGACAGCGATTTCGGCGGCACTTAAGTCCTTGGGGATGACCTGCCTTAATGCTTCCACGTTGAGGGAGAGAGCAGGGTCGGACTTCGCAGCTATCTCCGCAATTTTCAGTTTCTCCCTCACGTTTCCAGAGAGGTATTCGTCTGCGGCGGCGTACCGTGCAGGCTCCGTATTCGGCACACGGAAGATTACGCCCTGCAATTCCGTGACGATTTCCTCCTGCGTTTTGCCCGTGAGCTTCGCCATATAGCCAAGGTCAACACGGGCTTTCTCCCCGATGGAGAGTGCCAGTGCTTCGCTTGCGGTCTCCACGGACGTGACCTCCCGGTGGGGCTTTATCGTCCGCTTGGTGAACATATCCGCCTTGCGCTTGAATTTCCCCTCATCGTCAAGCACTTCAAGGGAGCATAAAAGGAAGTAGCTTTCATCGGCGGCAAAGGCAAGGTAGTTCCCACGGCTGTTGATAAGACCGTATTTCTGGGTAAAGGCATCGTACAGACGGTTAAGGTTCTCCTGCTCGGTCTTTATCATTTCTTCGGGATAGTCGTTGGTCTGGTACTCGATAAGGCTGCGTACACTGTCCCGTATGCCAAGCAAGCCCTTGATGCGGTTCTCCGCCGTCATGGATGCGCTGGCGGGGGTCATGCGGTCATTCTCCCGAAAATAAATCTTCCCGTCCACAAGGGCATAGGAGAAGTTCCGCACGTTGGGGTCGGCGGGGATGGACTTGTCCTGCTCATCGGAAATCTGGTCGATTTCACTTTCAAAGTCTGGGATTTCGCCGCTTATCCGTTGCATAGCTTCATGCAGAAGCCCGGAGAGGGGTCTTTCCTTGTCCGCTTTGCAGGCGGCGTCCATGCCGAAGCGTGTGCTTTCCATCTGCATCGTGCCAAGCACCATCTCTGGGTGCTGCACAAAATAGCTGTTCATGGTGATGCCGTCCGCATTGGTGTCAAGGTATATCCAGTCTGGCTCGATGTCGATGATGCGGTCACGTTTTTGCAGGATGAGGATGTCGCTTGTGACCTCCGTGCCTGCGTTGGCTCGGAACGTGTTGTCTGGCAGACGGATTGCGCCTAACAGCTCGGCTCTCTGGGCGATAAATTTGCGCACCTCTGGGCTTGCCTTATCCATCGTCCCCTTGGAAGTGATGAACATCACCACGCCGCCCGTGCGTACCTTATCCAGAGCCTTTGCGAAAAAATAGTCGTGGATTAGGAACTTCTGGGCATTGTAGCGGCTGTCGTCCACCTTGAACTCCCCGAACGGCACGTTGCCAAGCACCACATCAAAGTGGCTGTCTGGGAGCTTGGTGTCCTCAAAGCCCTCAATGGCGATGCTCGCCCTCTGGTAGAGCTGCCTTGCTATCTTCCCAGAAAGAGGGTCAATCTCCACGCCGTAGAGCCGGCTGTCCGCCATGCTGTCGGGAAGCAAGCCCAAGAAGTTGCCCACGCCGCAGGACGGCTCCAAGATGTTTCCCTTGGAGAAGCCAAGGCGGTCAAGGGCTTCGTACATCGCCTTGATGACAACGGGCGGGGTATAGAACGCCGTCAAGGTGGATTCCATCGCCGCACGGTATTCCTCATCGGAGAGGACGGATTTCAGCTCTTTATACTCGTTCGCCCATGCCGCATTATTGCTGTCAAACGCCATAGACAGACCGCCCCATCCCACATACTTGGCGAGGGTCTCCTGTTCTTCGGGCGTGGCAAGGCGGCTCTCAATCTCCAGTTCGTGCAGGAGACCGACTGCCGCCATGTTGTTTCGGAATTTCTCTTTGGGTGAAAAGCCTGCGTTCGCCCTCGCCGCATCAACGGCAAGGGCATCGTCCGTGATGCGGTAGTTGCGGCGTTCAGCGGAAAGGGCAGGGAGCTTTGTCGTGGTCGGTGCGGGGGCTTCGGTATTTCCTTTTTCGGGTGGTAATTCTTTCTGCCCCTGCTCTAAGAGCCTGCGGACATAGGCGATTTTCTCCACTCGGTTTATGGGGAAACCTACATTGTTCTGGAACGTGATGTCACGCAGGGAGACATCGCCACTGATTTCACCGATTCTCTCAATGAGGTAGCGGCGGTTGTCGATGGCGATTTCCGTTCCGATAAGGTCTGAATTGTCCTGCTTTGCAGGCTCGGACGGGGCAGGGATTACGCCCTGCTTGACACGCTCTGCATAGAGCCATTCCCCGGCTTCCTTATCGGATACGGCTTTCCGCACTTCCAGAAGCCCTGCCGCAGCCGTTTCCTCGGTGGGGTAGGTCAGCACCCTGCCGTCCGTGTCCGCATAATATTCCTCTCGGATGTTGTCCCAGATGGCAAAGGCATCTTCGGGGTCTGGGAACGCATCGGAAGTCATAATAACCTCAAAGCGTTCCTCTGGCGGCTCGGTCTCGTATTGTGCCGCAATTCTTTCCGCAAAGGCGAGCATTTCATCGACAGCAGGGTTTCCCTCGGTGGGAGCTTGTTCAGCGGGAGTTTCTTCAATGGGAATTTCTTCAGTGGGAGTTTCTTCAACGGGAATTTCTTCAACGGCTTTTGTTTCTTCGGGCTGTGCCTTGTCCTCGGCTTTCCTGTTCCAGTCGGCTTCGGTAGCCATTATCTCGGCAAGGAGCTTTTCGTCCTCTGGGGTCAGCTCGGTATGCTGCATAAGGAATGGGAGCAGCGTATCACGCCCGAAACGCAAGCTTTCTATCTTTTCTCGGTAGTAATCCTCGCCCTGCCTTTTCCACTCTGGGATAAACGGGCAGTTCGGGGAGAGGGAGTAGTCGTAAAAATTTTTGATATGGGCAATCAAGTCGCCCTCGCCGTCCCCGATGTCAAACCGTCCCTCGTAGTGGAAGTCCTCACCGCCGACAACAGCGGTAATTTCAAAATCGGTCTTTTTGTACCATCCCACGCCCTTGTTCTTATCCAGCCTTTCACGGTGCTGCTTTTCGTCCAGAACGCCAAGGAGCTTGTTCCCAAGGGCAAAGCTTAAATCGGTATAGCGGTCATTTAACTGCCTGTCGTAAAAGGCGGGATGCTCGGAGAAGCCGATAGAGAATATGATGCTGTCGGTTTTTCCCTCGGCGGGTGCTTCTGTTTCATTTTTCTCGGCATTTTCCTTTTCATCAGTGGGTGTCCCTGCTTCCTGCTTCTCGGTGATGACCGTTTTCAGATGGTCGTTCATGGGGTTCTCACGGAGCTTTTCGTCAAAGTCGGCACGGCTCATTTCCGTGCCAAACAGAGGGAACTCTGGATTCCGCAGGGATACGGCATCTTCGCCTAAGTCGGAAATCTCATATTTGTCCGCACCGATATACACCACATCGCCCTCATGGTAGAGGTAGCAAAGAGGATATAGCTCCGTAAGCTCCTGCGTGAAACGCCACGCATTGCTGCGGCTGTAGACGCTTGAGGTCTTTTTTTGCACCAGAGCCAGAAAATCTATGAGCTGCTGGACGGTGGCAGGGTTGGAGAGAGACTGCTCCATCTGCTCGGTTGTCATGCCGCCAAAGTCGGTACGCCCCACGTTTTCAAGCAGATTTTTTTCGTAGCCGTCCAAGTCACGGATGAAGTCGGAGAGCCGCAAAGAGAGCGTGTCCCGTTTGTCGGCAGGGGGCAGGTCACGGTGGGCATCTATGAAACGCTGCCTTGCCGCTTTCCTCTGGCTGTCGATTTCATACTGCGGGGCAGAGATGCCCTCCAGATAATCGGCGTAGCGGTCTTTTTCTTTCGGGCTGAAATAGCGGTTGTTCTTTATCAGCTCCCGCAGGCGTTTCTCTGCCTTAGACCAAGTCAAAATCGGCTCACGGTCTATGGCAAAGCCTTTGCCGCTGAACTCAAAGTGACCGCTTCTCCCGTCTGAAAAATGATAATTGCCGCTTCCCGTACCATACTCCCGTTTCAAGAAGTCGATGTTGCTCTTGCTGTCCTCCTGCTTCTGGAATTGGCGGTAGATGCGGTACTTGCTGTCTTGGAAGCCGCTGCCTTTGATGAGGATGCTGTCAATATCCTCCTGCGAATAATCGCCCCCTAAAGACGGAGAAGCAGAGGACTTGCCTGCGGATTCATTCCGCATATCCTCTGCTTCTACCATCATTTCAATCTGTCCGTCCACGGTGGGGAGATTCGCCCTCACTTCTTCCTCGGTGGCAATGCTGCGCTGTCCGTCCTCGGCAGGCTCGGATTCTACTGGTAAATCAGCTCGTCCAGAATCATTTCCTCCGCCTGGCTGCGGATGGCGTTCATCGCCTGCACCCACTGCATGGGCGCTTTCTCTTTCAGTTCCTCCGTCACGCCCTGCTCCTTGGAGAGCTGCTTCGTCAGCAGCTCCAGTCTGGAGAGTGCCGCCTGCTCGGTCTGGTGCAGGTGTGCGTTCAGCCTGCCCGATGTCAGCAGGTTGAGGAACGTCACCCTCTTGTGCTTCTCCAGATAGTCCCTGTGCATCAAAGCGTACCTGCCAAGCGGAAGCTCTGGCTCTGTCGGTAATGTGAGGTCGGGTATAAGGTAATCGTCCTGCTTCGTGTAAGTGATTTCGCTCATTGTTCTCGCTCCTTTCGGGTTGTGTCCTGCCACTATCATAGCGAATCTGGTACTGCCGTGCAAAGGTGCGTTTCTGGTCTTTCTCCGCCATTTTCACATTTCGGATGGTTGCGGAGATTTCACGCAGAGCCATCTCCGCAATGTCGCTTGTGGCGATGCCGATGGCGTTAAGGGTCTGGGGCGTGTTGAAGTTGACGATTGCCCCGAAGTCCTCACGGTCAAAATACTCCGCCGCATCTATGCCGCAGCGGGTCATCAGCATATATGCCACACTGTTTGTGGCAAGCTCACGGTACATCACTTCTATATTATAATCGTCAAGCCCCTCCAGAAAGCTGCCCTCGGTATAGTCCTTTAGCTGTGCCGTGTAGTCCTGCAAATTGTCCTCCACGGCGTTTTTTGCCGTCTCCATCAGCACCCCGGCAAGGCTGTCGCTCTCCACCTCGCCAAACCTGTCGGAGAGCCGCTCCGTGACTGCCTGCTCGTACCGCCCATCCATCTGCCATATGGGGACGGCTCTGCTCCCGTAGTAGCCCTCATGGGTGTCCGACACGTCGAAGTAGTATTTGAGGGTGTTCCTGCGCCCCTTGGTGTCGAATACGGCGATGCCCTTGCTGTCCTTGTTCACCCAACGCTTAAAGAGCTTGTTCCAGACCTCTATGGTGGTGACGGCGGTGGCATCGGGTCTCTGGGCGTAGATTAAGAGCTGCTCGTCAAAGCGGCACTTGTAATTGCGGCAGGCAGAGGACAGAAAGCCCTGCCACGCCTGCGGGTTCCTCGTGACGGTAACGCCCGTCCGCTGATACAGCTCCGTGATGAGCTGGTACTTTGCAGCCATTCTCACACCTCCTTATGGTGAAATTTTCTGTTTCCTTTTGTTCCTCATTCCGTGCCACCGCCTAAAAAGGAGATGACTTTGTTCGCCTTGATGCTCTTTTGCAGGTCGTTGATGAGCGTAATATCCGCCACCGTGATGCCCTGCATGGAGAGGATGTCGTCCATCGTCATGGCGGCGATGGCTTTTTCCTCGGTAAAGCCTGCGTCCAGAATCTTATTCAAGACCTTGATTGCTTTCTGGTTTACTGCCAATCTTAATTCCTCCTTATCGTTCATGGTCTTTGTGCTTCGGTGCTTTCCTGGGAGACGGCGGCTCTTCGGGCTTCGGCTCATAGCTGTGTCCGTTCATCTTCATCTTCTCCGCAAATTCGCAGATATGGTAAAGGCTGCTCCCTACCTCGGTGTGGTACTCGTCAATGAAGCGGCAGGTCTTTTCCGTCTTTTCTCCCCACGCATAGCTGATGATGATTCTGCCGCCGTCTGGGATGCGGAACCTTTCATTATAATGGGGGTCGATGAAGCGGATGCCCTGCCCGGCTTTCTGGATATGCCCGTCAAGCCAGTCCTTGACGTAGCAGTAGCAGTAAAAGTTATAGTCGCCTTTAGTGGGGTTGCAGCGGAGCAGGAAAGCGTGCTTGTCCGTATCCACACGGAAGCCGTACTCGGTGCAGTAGTTCCCCATAAAGGCGGCATCGGGATTCGCCCTTGCAAACGCCGCCATGTCACGGCGGTTGTGCAGAAGCCCCTTTCCCTCACGGAGCGTATTGATAACCTCGTCAAGCTCCGCCTTGAATTCGTCCGTTTTCCATCTGTCCCAGTGGTCGTCCCATGTGGTGTAGAAGCCGTTCCCAGAGCTGTCGAAATCTCCACGCAAATGCTCGATACAGCCCGTCTGCCCTGCTATCTGCGTACTCTGGGAATAGGTGTATTTCTGTTCGGGCTGTGTCAAAGCTCGTACCTCCATCAGCGTTCCTCCCTGCTTTTAGATTTTTTCTCTTTCTCCTGCGCCTTGATTCTGGCAAGGGCTTCCTTTGCCCATTGGGGCATGTGGTCGGGCTTGATTTCCCCAAGGACATCATACCTTTCCCACCTGCGATGCTCGCCAGTGGCAAGGCATGTGCCGAATACCGCCTGCCCCCTGCCGCCAGTCGCACCGTTTCCGCCGTCCGCAAGCACAAGCTGATAGGCGGAGTGGCGGTATTCATAGCGGTTGACCTCGGCATTGATGACGACGACTTTTCCCACGATGCTGCCGCCCCTATTGTCGGGGATGCAGTCATCTATGGTGAACAGTTTCATATCGAACTTGAACTGTTCCTGCTCGGCTCTCACAAGCCCTATCTGTTCCTGCACACGCTCCGTGAAAATCTGCATGGCTTCCAGATAGTCATCCGAGCCGACAGCATCCGTCACCCATTCTGCGGACAGCGGGTTGTCGTAGGTGCAGTGGCAGACTAAAAAGGGATATTCTGCTTTTTCATCCACGCCGAACACCACTTCCTTTCTGCCGATGTGGATGCTCTGCGTGACCTCGTAAGAGCTTATCATCCTTTTTTCCTCATTCTCCATCGGGATTCTCCTTTCTCTGTTTCTTTTCTCGCTGCTCGTCTAAAATCTTTCGGATACAGACATCGCAGAAGATGGTGTATTTGTCCTTATATCGGGGATAAGGGCAGGTCGTACAGTCGTATTTTTGGGGGCTGCTTTCCGCAGCCTTTTTATCGCCCACGGTCATCGCCGTTCCTCTGTTTCGGGGCAGGGGGATTGTTGTAGGGCATACGGCTTTCGGACTGGTATCGCTCATTGAGCTTCTCCCGTGCCGCCGACAGCTCGTTGCAGTAATGCCCCCAGAAATAGTTGTCCCCGCCCTTGCAGTACCAGCACACATAGGGGTTGGGGGCTTTGGGGTTATGCCCGATGACAAGCTCTGTACTCCCGATGGTACAGCTCTCGATGATTTTATATCCTTGGTTGGAGCGTTTTTCTTCCTCCATAATCAGACCTCCGTTCAGTCGCTTTTTGCATATCTGCGGTATGCCTTTTCCCCTCTGGCTCGAAGCTTCTGCATCCGCAGGCTCCCAAGCAGTCCGGGGTGATTCTCCTGCAATCTGCGCCGTGTCCTGCTGACGCTCTCAAAGCTCGGCAAGCCCAGATATTTATGCTGTGCCATGACCTCGGCAAAGGGCATCGCCCCTGCGCCTTTCAGACAGGAATTGCAGACCGCAAGGTAAAGGGTCATGTCATCGTTTCTGGCATCCTCGTCCTTTTCCAGAATCCGTCTGACTTTGCCCTCAATGGTTTTCAGATTGTGCATAGCGTACCTCCATAAAGGATAGGGGCGGCATTTTCAGCCGCCCCCGTCCCTGCATACTTGGGTTACTTATTCTTTCTGTGGCGGATGTTGAGCCACAAGGCTCCGCCGCCAATGAATGCCACAAGCACGATGGCGATGATGGTCTTTGCGTCCATTCTCATAAGACCTCCTTTCCGGTTTCTGACCGCAGGGGCTTCATGCTGCCCGTGATTCGGTTATCAGTCCTCTTTTTTCTTCTTCCCCTTAATCCCAAGGAATCCCAGAACGCCCGCACCGATGGTGAATGCCGCCGCAAGGCTCACCCAGAGGGCAGGGTTGAAGTCATCGCCCGTTTTCGGGGTGTCACGGAGTTCATTGTGCATCTGGACGATGGTGGTGGCTCCCACCTGCACGGTAGCCTGCTTGTCGGCGGGCAGGATATAGCCTGCGGATGCTTTGTCGCTCACCTCGGAAACGGTATACTCGCCAATCCGTAAGCCCTCGATGGAGATTTCGCCGTTCCTGTCGGTCTTAAAGGTCTGGTCGTAGTTCACGCCCGTGATGCGGAAAGAGAAGCCCTCCACCCTGCCGTCCGAGGATGTCTTGACGATTTTGAGGTTCCCTTTCTGGGCTTCGTTCCAGAATCCCTTACCTGCTTCGTTCTCCACGGTGTAGGTCTTGCCGTTTTCCTCGATGGATACGGGATAGACATTTTCATCAAGGATATATCCAGTCGGGGCGGTCTTTTCACGGACAAGGTACTTGCCGTAGCGGAGTTCTTTCATCTGGTAGACGCCTCCCTCTATCTCGGTCATTGTGCCGAGCAGCACATCGTCCTTATCCAGTTTGCCGTCACCGTTGGTATCCGAGTAGACCTCGAACACCGCCCCCATGAGCTTGTTGTCGGGGTAGTCCTTATCCACTTTTGTGAGGGAGATGCTGCCACGGATGAAGTAGTTCACAAGGGAGATTTCTACAATCTCGTCCACTTCGCTGATTGTGACGGCGATTTCTTCCTCGGAGAGTACATATCCTTTGGGACTTTCAATCTCACGGATTACCCATGTGCCGTAGGGTACTTTGGTAAAAGAAAAACTACCGTCCTCTGTGGATACGGTAGTCGCAATGGCTGTCTCCTTGATAAATTCAGTTGTTCCAGTCTTGAAGATGCCGATTAAGGCACCGCCCAGAGCCTTGCCGTCCTCGTCTGATTTCTTCCCACTGACAGAGCCGTAGATGAGCTTGTTCTCAATGGCGTTGCCCTCGTTTGCGGAGATATGGACGAGTGCCGTGTCCTGCCCTGCATACGCAAAGACAACGGGGTACTTGGTGTCGCTTGTGAGATAGGCGGCGTTGGTGCTGATTTCCTGCACATAGTAGCTGCCAAGGGGCAGGTCGATAACCGACTTCCCGTGACCGTTCCCGTCAAGGGAAAGCACTTCAAGCAGGCTGTCGGCGGGGATTTCCGTGCCGTCTGCGGCGGTCAGCCCCTCTGCCGTGTAGAGACCGAAGCTCACATCACGGATTTCACCGTTTGTCCCCACGCCGTAGGATTCATCTGTCTCAAGGCTCTTTACAAGGTCAATCTCCACACGCTGACGCTCATTGTAGAAGTCCGTGGATGTTTCCGTGACGGCGATTTCCTGCCCTGCGTAGACAAGCTCAACGGCGTGTACCTCGTTATTCAATACCATGCCAAACGGGGCGGTGGCTTCCTTAACCTCATATTTCCCAAGGTAAAGCTCCTTGGACTTCGCCGTGCCGTCCGCACCTGTGGTAACGGTGTCAACCACTTCGCCCTTGGACGCTCGGAGAGTGCCGTCCAGAGTGTAAATGTCCTCGGCGGCGGTAACCTCATAGACCGCACCCTCAAGACCTGCCACGGAGAAAATCGGCTGGTACAGCCCCTTTGTGCCAGAGACGGTGCTGAATACCTCGCCAGACTTCCCTATGGTGATTGTGCCTTTCTGTGCGGTGTTGGAGCGTACCACCTCGATGACGGTGATGCCGCTTTCTTCTTCGGAGTTCTCCTGCACCACGTCAAAATAGACTGGCTCGGAGTTAAGGACATAGCCATACGGAGCCTGCACTTCCACAAGGGAATAGCCCGTGCCGTATTCCAAGGTCTGGGGCGTGATGAGGTCGCCGTCCGCCGTGGTGTAAAAGGTGTCGATAGTGGTCACTTCGGGATAGGTGAATGTCATAGTAACAAGCTCGCCGTTGGGGTCGTAAATCTGGAAGCCCACGCCTGCGTAGGGGATGGTGTTGCCCGTCTCAGCATCTTTCTTCACCACCTTGATATAGCTCTCAAAGTTGGCGTTGTTGATAAGGTAGCGGTAGGTGTTTCCGTCCTTATTGATGAACACGTCAAAGGGCTTCATCAGCTCACGCCCCTCCCATCCAGAGGTCTGCTCCACGGTGTAGATGCCGTAGGGCATGTCCTTGGTCTGGGCGAAGCCGTTCTCATCGCAGGTGAGGATGTCACGCTCGGTCTCCTTGGCGGCTTCATAGCTGCCTGCGGATTTGAGGTAGACTTCAAATACTGCTCCCGTTTCGGGTGTTTCAATCTGGGTCTCGCCGTTGTCGGTGTGCTTGATGATGGCGATATTCCCCTTGATGACCTGCTCGTTCACATCATTCTTGGCAGAATTGTATTCCACGGTATAAAGCTCGGCTTCTGCGCCTACATGGTGGATGGTGCCGTCCAGAAGATAGCCCTCGGACGGGGAAATCTCACGGATGCTCCAGTCGCTGCCGCAGACATAATACTTGGTGGTGAACTGCCCGTTTTCATCGGTGGTGTAGGTGTCAATCAGTTCCTCGCCCTTATAGATGCCGTAGACCGCACCTGCAAGGGAAGCGTCCCCCTGCGGCGTCCCTGTCTCCACGTCCGTCTTTGTCACGGTGACGTTGAACTTCTTCAGCACGTTTATAAAGCTGCGGCTCGTGACCTTTTTCCATTCAATCGGGGCGGTCTGGGTCGCAGGCACAACGTATCGGATGGCGGTGTCCACTTCCTCCAGTACATAGGGGGTGTCGCCACTGATAAGGACATTCTCAAACCTTGCCACGCCGTCCGCATTGGTGACTGCATATTCGTCCACGGGGAGACCGCTTAGGGACGTGCCGAAAAGGTGGAACTTCATTCCCTCCACGATGCCGTCCTCGGAAGTCTTTACCACCTCCAGACTGCCACGCTTCAAGACGTTGTTGAAGTTCACGGTGGTCGTTCTGCCGCCGATAAGGGTCACGGTCTGGGTCTGCTGCGGCTCATAGCGGTCAATGCTCTGCTCGGTGATGGTGTAGGTGGCGGGGAACAGCCCCTCCACGGTGAGGTTTCCATTTGCGTCCGTCTTTACGGTCTTGTCAAAGCCGTCACCCTTGATGTGGAAAGAGATGCCCGAAACAACGCCGCCCTCGGAAGTCTTTTTGAGGGCAATCGTGCCGGTGGGGGTCTCGATGTTGAGATACGCCCTCACGCCGCCCACATTCTCCACGCCCGTCACCAAGTCCTGCAAGTTCGGGTCGCCGTAGGCAATCATCTTCGCCCCGCTGTCTACCGTGGGTACGCCGTCCTTGGTGGCGGTGATGCGTACTGTGCCGCCGATGGCTCTGGTGGAGCTGATGGTCAGCGTGTTCCCAGACCTTGTGACGCTCACGTTGGCATCGGAGCTTGCAAAGCTGAAATCGGAGAGTACGCCGTTGCTGTCGTTGAGCGTGAGCGTATATTTCCCGTCCTTGTAGGCAAGCTCCCTCGTGATGTCATTCTCACCACCCGACATAAAACTGGGGATGGTGTTGTAGTTTGCCATGAGGGACACAATCTGGTCGTAGGCAGCCCTCGCCCCGTCATTGGCATAGTTGGAGCCGAAGTGCAGGCTGTAGATGGTGCTGCTCGTCTGGCGGTAGGAGCCAGTGGATTCACGGCATCCCGTGACGAACTCCCACACGAGGGTCTGGGTGGCGAGCCATTTCTCGTCATCGCTCCCCGTGAGGTTATGGCGGTTGCCCTGGTATCCGTAGAGCAGGGCAAGCCCCACGGCTTTCCTCTGGCTGTCCGAGAGGGCGTTCCATGCGTCCGAGGAAGCCCGTCTTAGGGTGTTGCCCGTTTTCAGCGGTACGCCGGGCTGGATGCAGAACGCCGTCTCGCCGTCCACGGACATGCGGTACTTGTACTTGCCCGTGCCGCCTGCGGTATAGCCGCCGATATTGGCACTGGCATTGTAGCGCATGGCGTTCCCGCCGCTGTCATAGGTCATGGAAAAGGAAATCGTGCCGATGTCGCCTGCCGCAAACGCCGTGGTTGCGGGTATGACGGACAACGCCGTGACCGCAGCCATGACAAAAGCCGCAGCCTTTCTGAAAAATTTAGGGATTCTCATAGTTACCTCCTGTAATCTGGATTGTTGTTTGCCCGACTGACCGAAAAAAGCTGCCCGACTGGACAGCTTAAATAAATCTCTTTTTCTCGGATAGTCTTGGCAGTATCAAGGGGGAGAGGTGTGGAGAGGGGGAAGCGGAAATGTGGCTATCCACCCATGCCGCAAAAGGGCAGACTTCGCCCTTGGTGTGCGGCTGTCCTACCTTTCCCGGTCTTTGCTCCGCTGCAAGTGGCGGTTGTAGAACTCCAACGCCTTGACAACGAAGTCCGTTTCCTGCCCTCTGGGGATGGACTTGGGGATGAGGTTGGTTATCCGTTCGTCCTTGAAAGCAGGCTTTTCTTTCTGGTTGGGCTTTTCCTCCTGCATGATGCTCTGGATAACCTCGTTGGTGAGCTTGCCCTCTTGCATGAACTTTTTCATCTTGATAGCCTGTGCAAGTGAGGGCGTGGCATCGTTATACTCCATCGCTTCAAGCAGGGTGTACTGCTGTCCCTCGGTGAGATAGGATAGTTCCACCGCAGGACGGAAAGCAATCTGGCGTTCGTCTACCATTTGCAGGATTTCGGGGACAAGCTCGGTTAGGCGGATATATCGGTAAATTTGCGGTTGGCTGTCACCACTTTTCTGACTTATTTGTTGTGCAGATGTTGTCCCTTTCAACTTATTATCCAGTGGAGAAGAAGTTAAATCGCTTCTTTCTCCCTGCCTGTTCATAGCTTCAAGCCGCATCTTATACGCAAAGGCTTTCTCACTCGGCAGGATGGTGGTTCTCTGGAGATTGCTTTCCACCATGACAATAATCGCTTCGTCATGGGTCAGCTCCTTGACCTCGCATTTGAGCGTTTCAAGCCCCGCAAGCTCGCAAGCCTTTTTCCTCCTGTGACCACTGATAAGCTCATACCGCCCATCCTCTTTCAGTCGGTCATTTTTTGCGGACAGTTCATACATGCTATCCTTTTCTGTTCTCTGCTCCTGCGTTTGCTCTCGTTTGATTTCTCCCTCCGTATCTTCTTGGCACAAGCAGGACAATACCTTGATGCACCAGAGCCCGGGACATATTCAACGCCGCACACCGTACAATTTTTAGCGGGCATTGCTGCCCACCGTTTTGTAGGTATGATATGTAATTCATCGACAAAGCCGATGAATTTATAGTAAATCTTGATTTCCTGCTTCACTGTTCCGTC
>OFGR01001498.1_pt1 | contig 18418 bp, 12 predicted proteins | sample 1521811 | NCBI WGS metagenome assembly OFGR01 (sample SAMEA3504098, study PRJEB24116) | mouse gut metagenome | biome: mouse gut; feature: mouse-associated habitat; material: faeces | place: Denmark | collected 2011
AGGGATATGCTACACTAAATATGCTTAAAACTGTATCCAGAAGCAATCCGGGCTGACATGGCACCTTTCCAAAAGAGGTGCCTTTTTTGCGCCTTTCCCAGCAAAACTCACGGTTTTCTCACCTGCCGGCCCGGCGGAAAAAGACCATGCCCACTTTTGCGGCATGGTCTTTCTCTCCACATCCAAATCTTATTTAAAGGAGGTCTACAAATTGAGACTGAAAAACAAACTGCAGACGCCTGCCACGGCAGGAAAGAAACCAAAACCCAGGTTCTCCCCCGCAAAGGCAGCTTATTATGCCTTCCTCAGTTCCATGATGTTCCTGATGTTTACCCAGCCGGCCTATGCCGCAGATGTATGGACAAAAGCCACGGAGATCATGAAGGATGTCTATAACCAGATCGTGCTTATCTCTACTGTTGCCGCTATTGTCACAGCTTCCGTTGCCCTGCTGATGATGAACTTCTCCCGCTCCGGCCGCACGGTGGATGAGAGCCGCGCATGGCTGAAGCGTATCTGCATCACCTGGGCGATCTTAAATGGGCTTGGCTTCATCATGGCCTACATCACCCCGTTCTTTGCGGACGGCAAGTGGAACGGCTGACACCGGAAAGGAGTGATCATTTATGGGTATCTTAGACGGCATTGTGGAATGGATCGCCGAACAGGTGATGCACGGCCTTGACCTTATCACCACTTCAGTCCTGGGGGCGCTGGGCTGCGACATGACCGTGTTTCTCCGCTACTTTCCTGCTGCGGAGACCATGTATAAAGTCTTTGTGGCGCTGGCCATCGGCCTCATCCTTTTAAACTGGGTATGGCAGCTGTTCAAAAACTTCGGGCTGGGAGCCGGCATTGAAGCAGAGGATCCGGTGCGCCTGAGCATCCGCTCCGTCCTCTTCATCCTGCTGGCCTACTTCTCGGACGGCATCGTGGACACGGTCTTAAAGATTGGCGGCACCCCATACCACTGGATCATGGATTCCGACCTGCCGGCATTAAGCTTTGCCGATTTCAATTCGGTCATGCTGGCCATCATTGGCGTCTGTGCCAACGGGGCTGTGGCCCTGATCGCCCTGATCGTTGTGCTGGTGCTGGCATGGAACTACTTAAAGCTCCTTTTTGAAGCAGCAGAGCGGTATGTCCTCCTGGGGGTGCTGGTCTACACGGCACCCGTGGCTTTTTCCATGGGAGCCTCCCAGTCCACCTCTAACATTTTCAAGTCCTGGTGCCGGATGTTTGGTGGGCAGATATTCCTCCTGCTCATGAATGCCTGGTGCCTGCGCCTGTTCACGAGCATGGTCGGGGCTTTTATTGCGAACCCGCTTTCACTGTGAAAAAACATGCGGAACTGAAATAGAAAGGAAAGATGATAACCATGAAAAGATATAAAAAAATATTGACGATGGCTTTTCTGACCATGCTCATCCTCTGCCTGTCCTGCCAGACGGCCTTTGCCTTTTCGGAGAGCGATGCCCAGGCCCAGGTGGATGCGGCAGGCCGGGAGGCAGTATCGGGTAATGTCCTGGTATGGTTCCTGTGTGCCATCGCATTTTTAAAGGTGTCCCAAAAGATCGACTCTTTCATGTCCAGCATGGGCGTCAACGTAGGGCATACGGGTGGTTCCATGATCGCGGAAGCCATGATCGCCGCAAGGGGTGTAGGCGCAGTCCGGAACTTTTCCCGCCAGCATTTCAGTGGCGGCCACAGCAGCTCCTCCCATGTGAACACAGGCTCCGGCTCACCCGGAAGTCCGGGCGGGTTCATGGCAGGCGGCCTTGCCGGGGTGGTCAGCCGCCAGGTCACAAACAGCGCCATACGCACAGCTACTGCCCACACGGAAACGAATCAGCAGAGTGAGCGGACTTCCAGGACCGGGATCGGCGGTTTCGCATCCGCCGTATCTGCCGGCATCGGCGGAAACATGTATGCATCTTCCGTTGTGAAAGGCGGCGATTTTGCCAACAGCGTGATCGGTACGGTGGCAACGGGGAGCATGGCAGACCTGGGTTCCATGACCGGAGAAAAGGCTGCCCAGGCCCTCTGCTCCTACATGGGCTATGCCGCCCTGGAAGAGGGCGCACAGCATGTACCATCCTTTACAGGCGTAGAGATCGGAGGCGGGCGCATCACCGGCACGGAGATCTCTGAGGAACACCCGGAGGGTATTTCCTTCGGCATGTATCATGCGGATCAGTATACCCCGCCGGAAGGAGCATACACTACCGTGCAGGCCGTGGACGGCACTTCCTGGTATAAGCAGTATGCACAGGACGCCGTGGAGAAATCGCCCTACATGGCGGCTGACGGTTCCATCGCCTATCAGGAATCCATCGTGAAAAAGATGCCTCCGGCACCAAAGAGAAAGGACAGGTTATAAATGGCAGAACAACAGAAAAACGGACTGAATGAGGCCCTTGAAACCGGAGCTTCTGCGGCACACCTTGCCAGAGGCGCCGTAAAAGTGGGAAAGGCGGTATCCGGTGCTGCAAAGGGTGCCGCTGCAGGCGGTCCCTATGGCGCGGCAGCCGGGGCATTATGGGAAGGACGGAAAGCTGTTGGAAAGTTCGCAGCGGCAGCCGCTGTACTGTTGCTGCTCCCGGTGCTGTTCGTGCTCATGCTCCCTGGGCTGCTCTTTGACGGCTTTTCCTCCGCTTTTTCCCCTGCGGACCCGGAAACGCCCATCCTGAACAGTGAAAATGCCCTTGTGGAAAATGCCAATACCATCACCTACACCATCAGCACCATCCTGGGCGAAGGCATGGAGGATGTCATGAACCGGATCGAGCGTGATTTTTCTGTCTCCGGCGGGGACGGCATGGAGGTCATCAACCCTTATGAGTTGGGCCCCGTATACAATGCAAACCTGTTTGTCTCCCAGTACTGTGCGGCGAAGGAAAAGGACTTTGCGGATATCTCCATTGCTGACATGGCGGCTGTCATGCGCCGGGGGAAATCCCACCTCTATTCCTACCAGCGGACAGAGGAAATACGGGAAAAAACAGTAGAAGACCCGGATACCGGAGAAGAAACGACCATATCAGAGAAATGGATGATCTATACCATTTCCTATAATGGGGAAGCCTATTTTGCCGACCAGGTATTTGCCCTTACGGATGAGCAGAAAAGCCTTGCCTCGGATTATGCACAAAATTTAAGCCTTTTTCTGGGGGACGGACTAATACAGAACCTGGAGGACTGGGAAGGAAACAGCATCCCTTCCCTGGGCGATGTCCGTTTCACGGACGGAGCCACGGAGGTTGTCTACTTCAACCAGCTGGATGAACGCTACGCCGGTAAGCCCTACGGCACCGACCATATCGGCGGCTACGGCTGCGGTCCAACATCCATGGCGATTGTGGTATCCTCCCTGGCGGGTGAGACCGTTGACCCGGAGCAGATGGCCCGGTGGGCTTATGAGAACGGCTACTGGTGCAAAGGCAGCGGTTCCTACCATGCCCTGATCCCAGGGGCCGCTGCACACTGGGGAGTTGCCGTTTCCGGCTGCTCCCCCTCGGAACCCCAGCGGATACTGGATGCCCTGGCAGACGGGAAACTGGTGGTGGCTATCATGTCAAAGGGACACTTTACAAACGGCGGCCATTTTATCGTGCTGCGGGGCGTAAAGGACGGGAAGATCCTGGTGGCGGACCCCGCCAGCTACAGACGGAGCGGACAGCTCTGGGATCTTTCCATCATACTGAATGAAGCCAGCAGGCGTGCCGGCGCTGGCGGCCCTTTCTGGATCATCGGCTGAGCCGCCCTGCCCCAGTCCGGCCATGAAACCTGTTTACGGACGGTTCCGCTCTGAATTTACCCATGGCCGGAACTGACACACTGCGAAAGAGAGGTACTATTACATGAATAATCAAAATGACCATGATACCTATATCATCCCGCCGAACTTTGTGGATACAGGCACATTTTTCGGCGGCATGTTCCGGGCAAGGAACGTGATCGAGGCCGGCATCCTGGCTGCCGTGATCGGGCTGCCGGTCTTCCTGTTCCTTCCCCTGAGCCTGACTGCACGGATCATTGTGCTGTGCCTGACAGCCCTGCCCCTCGTCCTGTTTGCCCTGATCGGCATATCGGGGGAAAGCCTGTCGTCTTTCCTGGTCATCTTCTTAAAATATATGAAGAACCGCCGTATCGTAGGCGGCGAAGACCAGGAAACGCTGCAGAAAGTCTCCGGCACAAAAAAAGGCAGAAAAGAACATCAGCAGAAAAAAGATCATCATGGGAAAACCATGACATCAGAGTATGCTGCCCCGGATGAAAAACAGACCGGAAATAAAGCCTCTGGTAAAAATGACAGGATCAGCGGCATATCCGGCTGGAAACGCAAAGGGGAAGAAGATTTTCCCGCAGAGTTTGACCAGGTGAAAGGCTATGAAATACGACAGAAACTCCGTCCCAGCCAGCCACAGGCAAAGCAGCAGGCCGGAACACAGACAAAAAAATCTTCCAAAGGAAATAAGAGGACTTCAAAAAAGGATTCCGGAAAAAAGACCTCTGGAAAATCGGGAAAACCGGCTCACAGAAACAGCCCGCATAAAAAGAACCACTCTGCCAAAAAACCGCTGTATACACCGGAACCCCAGTTTACCCACTTAAATCCGGTGGCAGACTACCTGCCCATCAGCAGGATAGAAAACGGCATCATTTACACAAAAGACCACCGGTATGTCAAGGTGGTGGAGGTGATCCCCATCAACTTCCTGCTCCGAAGTGCCCGGGAACAGCGGAGCATTATCTATTCCTTTGTTTCTTATTTAAAGATAAGCCCCGTAAAGCTCCAGTTCAAGGTACTGACCCGCCGGGCAGATATCGGGCGCCACATGGACACAGTACGCCGGGAGATGGCGCAGGAAACCAATGAACAGTGCCTGCTCATGCAGGAAGATTACCTGCAGTTCATCCAGCAGATCTGTTCCCGTGAAGCGGTCACACGCCGGTTCTTCCTGATCTTTGAATATGAACCCTGGGGGAACACAAGGCGCACAGACGAGGAAGGGGAGGCCATCGGTTCTTTGCAGTCCGCCGTCCATACCGCATCCAATTATCTCCGCCAGTGCGGGAATGAAGTGGTTCTGCCGGATAACGAAGACGAGTTTACCATAGATGTTCTCTATAATCTCCTGTGCCGGAATGAGAGCGCCGCAAAACCCCTCCCTGTCCGGGCAAAAGAGGTGGTGGCACAGTATCTGGCAGACGGAAGGGAGGCAGAGATCGACCATATCCCGGCCGGGGAATTTATCGCCCCCACAAGTATTGACTTTACCCACGGAAGGTACATCTGCATTGACGGACTCTATTACGCTTACCTGCTGATCCCCTCTGACGGCTATAGAACCCATGTGCCGGCCGGCTGGCTCAGCCTGATGGTCAATGCCGGGGACGGGATCGACCTGGACATGTTCCTCTCCCGCCAGCCAAAAGAGCGCATCATCCAGAAGGTGGGCCAGCAGCTCCGCATCAACCGTTCCCGGATCAAGGATGCCAGCGACACCAACACGGACTTTGATGATATCGACAGCGCTATCCGGAGCGGCTATTTCCTGAAAGAAGGACTGGCAAACAATGAAGATTTTTACTTTATGAACCTGCTGATCACCATTACAGCTCCCAACGAAGAGGATCTGGAATGGAAGGTCAGCGAGATGAAAAAGCTGCTGCTCTCCCAGGACATGCGGGTATCCTCCTGCCACTTCCGGGAAGAACAGGCATTCCTCACTGCCCTGCCTCTTGTATCTGTGGAAAAAGGACTGTATGAACGCAGCAAGCGCAATCTCCTGACCGGGGGCGCTGCAAGCTGCTACCCCTTCACCAGCTATGAAATGTGTGATGACAACGGCATCCTTTTAGGAGTGAATAAATACAACAGCTCCCTGATCATTGTGGATATCTTCAATTCTGCCGTCTACAAAAACGCAAACATGGCAATCCTGGGAACCTCCGGTGCAGGGAAAACTTTCACCATGCAGCTGATGGCTCTGCGGATGCGGCGCAAGGGGATCCCCATTTTTATCATCGCCCCATTAAAGGGGCACGAGTTCCACCGGGCCTGTGCCAATGTTGGAGGTGAATTTATCCAGGTCTCACCGGCAAGCCCCCATTGTATCAATGTAATGGAGATCCGGCAGGTAGACCGCACTGTGAACGAACTGCTGGACGGCCCCGGCATCCAGCTCTCAGAACTGGCAGAGAAGATCCAGCGGCTCCATATCTTTTTCAGCCTGCTGATCCCGGACATGAACCATGAGGAGCGCCAGCTTCTGGACGAAGCCCTGATCCATACCTACAACAAAAAGGGCATCACCCATGACAACGCTTCCCTGGCAGATCCCAAAAATCCGGAACAATACCGTGAAATGCCGGTGCTGGGAGACCTTTACGAAATATTAAAAAAATCGGCTGCCACCAAACGCCTGGCAAATATCTTAAACCGCCTGGTAAACGGCTCCGCCAGCACCTTCAACCAGCATACCAACGTGTCCCTGGACAATAAGTATACCGTACTGGATATTTCTTCCCTGACCGGAGACCTGCTCACTGTAGGAATGTTTGTTGCACTGGATTTCGTCTGGGACCGTGCCAAGGAAGACCGCACCGAGGAAAAGACCATCTTTATTGACGAGTGCTGGCAGCTCCTGTCCGGCGCCGGCGCCACGGGCACACGCCTTGCCGGGGATTTTGTCCTGGAGATCTTCAAGACCATCCGGGGATACGGCGGCTCTGCGGTCTGCGCCAGCCAGGACTTAAACGACTTTTTCAATCTGGATGAAGGACGGTTTGGGAAAGGCATCATCAACAACTCCAAAACAAAGATCATTCTGAACCTGGAGGATGACGAGGCCATGCGTGTGCAGAGCGCCCTCCACCTCTCTGATGCGGAAATCATGGAAGTCACCCACTTTGAACGGGGCAACGGCTTAATCAGCACCAACAACAATAACATCATGGTGGAATTTAAGGCAAGCCCTGTGGAAAAAGACCTGATCACCACAGACCGGAGGGAACTGAAAGACATCGTGGAGCGGATGCGTCGGCAGAACGAAGCCGGATAGCATACGGCATTACACACCGTATACGCACGGATTACGCAATCTTATTTTTATTACGTCCGTTATACACACAGATTACGCATTTACAAAAAAGGAAGGTGACGCCAGTGAAGACAAGGGCAGACCTGTACGGCCGGGAGGCTGCGGAACTGCTCCGGATCATATCCATGTATCCGGGGCTTTCAGAAAAACAGTTATGCCGGTTCTACCCGGATAAGGAGGATGTCACAAAAAACCTGCTCTCCCATTTATCCAGACAGGGACGCACCCGGCAGGCAGGCACGGGGGGATATTTCCCCTACGGAAATGACCGTATGGAAACAGATTCGGGCATGGTACAGGCGGTATGGGTTCTGCTTGACTTTATTGACAGAACTGAATACCACTCATCCAGTGAGTTCCCCGTGAAGATCGCTTTTTTCTCTGACGGCGAGCTGTACGAGATCATCCATGTCGCTTCCGGACAGGAAGCCCTTGTCACCCATGCCCTGCGGCAGAGCCGTGACAGCGGGAGCCGCCGTATCGTACTGGTGGACAGCCCAGAACAGATCCCCCTGCTGGAATTTCCGGGAATTACCGGATTCTGTACGGTGGATGCTGCCGGAAACGTAAGCTACTACAAAAAATCAACATAAAAAGATTGGAGGGATGTAGGTGAATCGTAAAATCATCTCACGCCGGATCGCGGATATCCAGAACAGCCTTTCACGGCTGAGCAGTCATATCTGCGCTATGGATTCCCTGGATATCCAGCGCTATCCGGAAAACTATGAAACCATGTCAACCGAAGCCGCCCTGCGGGCAGAAGAGATCGCCTGCCAGCTCAGGAATCTCCTCTACGCTTCCACCTCTGTCCCAAAAGCAGAGTACCTTGTGAAAGCCGGGGAAGTACACGGCATTAAGATCAGCTATGAAAACGGCATCCTGGAAGTATCCCTTCCACGGCTGCTCCCAAAGAAAAAAATGCGGCAGAGCAGCCTGTTCCTGCTTGATCCCCTCCATGCAACGCTGGGACAGTATGCAAAAGAACATCCCATGCCCCACTTCCGGGAATGCGTGGTATGCATCTCCCATGTATACGACCACGAACTGCCGGACTGGTGCTTACTGGACTATGACAATCTGCAGCAGAAACAGATCCTGGATGCCATCGCCCTGTATGTGATGGCAGATGACAGCGGGCTTTTATGTGATGCCTACAATACCACGGAACTTGGGGATCAGAACGGCACCCATATCTACATCATGGAAAAAAGCCGCTTTGCCGGATGGCTCTCCGGCAGGGAAAAGGAGCTGAAATCCATATCGGATTTTTAATGGTTTTTGGGCTTTTCCCACCCCATACAGCCAGAATCAGAAAAATATTGCATTTATTGGACTTTATCTGCGGCTGGCAGAATTCTGTTTACCGAAGTCTTTAGCCGCCCCGGTAAAAAACCGGGAAAGGAGGTGATTTTTCATGTCCCACAAGGACACATTTCCCAGGCAGGACACACTGGGCTGTTACCTGCTTGAACTGGCCGCTGTCTGCGGCGAGTTTCCATCCAGCCTTCTCCCCCGTATCCCTGGCAGTTCCAGTTATAAGGAGGCGGTCATAACTTCACTAAAAAAAGAAGGGCTGCTGCGGGTATTCTACAAAGACAGGCTGCGCGGTTTCCGCCTGGGGCGGCGGACAAAAGGTATGCTTCTGGCAGAGAACCCCGAACGTTTTTCCTTTTACCTTACTGGGGATACAGACACCAACCGGATCAGGAGCGAGGTGACAAGGAGGCTGAGGCTGCACCGGACAGCAGAAACTTATGCCGCCATGCTGAACGCAGGTGTGGCTGTCTTCCGTGACAAAAAGCCCCCAATCTTTTTACCGGAGGCTGTTCCCATCCCTATCCTGAAAACTCCTGCCTTTTACAGTTCACGTGAGATTAAGGAAATGGGGATTGAGATGATAAAGATCAAAAGTTCCCGTATGACCGGCGTGCTTCTTGCACCGTCCGGCATCTTCCTTACCTATAGCAGCGGCCCATATATGGCAAAATGGGACTACCGGGCAGAACAGCGGGCACAGGTTCTTTTGAGAATGGTCCTCTGTCACCAGCGGATGGCCCTCCAGTATGCCAGAACGGAAGTTTCCGGTCTGCTGTTTTGCGATACCCTGGAACCTTTTTATCAGATTCTGGAGGAAAGCGACAGCCATACCCGCTGTTTCTTCTTATTGGACGGGAACTATGAGCATTTTTACTACCTGACCAATGACCATTACGGGGATACGCTGCTAAGGCTCCTATGCGACCCGGTAAAAATATCGGAACTTGACCACATGCTGATGCAGGGCCTTTACCCAAAGGATGCGGGACTTCCCATAGAGCATGACGCCCTGGACGAGAACGGAAATCCGGTCCTGTTCGGCTATTTTCTGGATATCCCCCGCATCAACCGTTTCCATACGGCGCTCCAGCTGCAGGAACGGACAGGAACCCTTATCTGCTTTGACTTCCAGAAGGAAGTTCTCCACCGCTCCTGCGGAGGACAGGCAGAGTTTTCCACCATCAGCTTTGAAAAATTTGAAAGGAGGTTTTTCCCATAGACAAGAAAAAAATACTGAAAGGGCTGGTCACTGCCCCCATCGCCATCCTTGCCGTCCTGTATGCGGGCGGCTACCTGGGGCAGTTCATCGGCAACTATGCCCTCTGGAAGCAGGGCGGCGGCTATCCGGGGGACGGCACTTCCCCCCTGCCCGCTTCCCCCGGCCTGTCCGTCTGCCTCCGTGCAGCAGTGCATCCGCCATACGGGATCTACGGGATATTTATCTGCATCGGACTTCTTGCGGTACTTCTGCTCCTGGTCATGCGGATCGGATACAGCGATACCGGAGAATATGACGAAGACCGGAATTTCACCTATTCTGCCAAAGGCACCTACGGCACATCCGGATGGATGAGCCGGAAAGAAATGGCCGGCGTCCTGGAGCTGGTAGCAGACCTGCACCGCTGTCAGGGGATCGTGCTGGGCATGCTGGACCGGAAGGCGGTCTGCGTGCCGGAGAAGACACGGCTCAACAGCAATCTGGCAGTCTATGGTGCCAGCGGAAGCATGAAAACCCGTTCCTTCTGTATGAACCGCATCCTGCAGGGGGTATCCCGCGGGGAATCCCTGGTGATCTGCGATCCCAAATCGGAGTTATATGAAAAGTCCAGCGAATACCTGCGTGACAAAGGCTATACCGTCCGTGTGTTCAATCTGGTCAATCCCGAAAACTCGGATTCCTGGAACTGTCTTTCAGAAGTGGAAGGGCAGGAACTGATGGCACAGCTCTTTGTGGATGTCATCATCAGGAATACCACTGGCGGCGGCAAGGGAGACCATTTCTGGGATTCCGCAGAAATGAACCTGTTAAAAGCACTGGTGCTGTATGTGGATAAGGGCTACCCGCCGGAGAACCGGAACATGGGCCAGGTTTACCAGCTCATTACCCTCAATTCCGAAACAGCGCTGAACAGCCTGTTTGAAGTCCTGCCCATCAACCACCCGGCAAAAGCCCCTTACAGCCTGTTCAAGCAGGCATCCGATTCTGTGCGGAGCGGCGTTATCATCGGGCTGGGGAGCCGCCTGCAGGTATTCCAGTCGGAACTGATCAAAAAGATCACGGCAAGGGATGAGATCGACCTGGAACTGCTGGGGCAGAAACCCTGTGCCTATTTCCTCGTGACTAGCGACCAGGACAGCACCTTTGATTTTCTGGCATCCCTGTTTTTGTCCTTTGTGTTCATCAAGCTGGTGCGGTATGCGGATAAAAACTGTGAGGGCGGAAGGCTTCCTGTTCCCGTCCATGTATTAGGGGAGGAGCTGACCGCCTGCGGAACCATCCCGGACCTTTCCCGGCGCCTGAGCGTGATCCGCTCCCGGAACATCTCCATGTCCTGTGTGTTCCAGAACCTTGCGGGGCTGCAGAACCGGTATCCGCTGAACCTCTGGCAGGAGATCTTAGGGAATTGTGACGTCCAGCTCTTTTTAGGATGCACCGACCCCCTGACTGCGGAATTTGTCTCCTCCCGTACCGGACTGGCAAGCGTGGCAGTCTCCAGCAAGTCCAAGCAGTTAGGAACCTGGCGGATCTCCAACTACACGCCGGAGTACCGGGAGACCAGCGGTGTGGGAAAGCGGCCTGTGCTGACGCCGGATGAAGTGCTGCGCCTGCCCATTGATGAAGCGCTCATTATCATCCGTGGAAAGAAGACCTTAAAGGTGGACAAGATGGATTATTCCAAACATCCGGAGTACCCGCTGCTGCGCTCCTGCAAGGCATCCGCCCACATCCCGGAATGGAGGCGGCTGGAAATGGAAACGGCTGCCGCATCGGAACCGGCTGTAAAACCCGCTCCGCAAAAAGCAGTTACAAGGCAGGCAGGAAAAACAGCTTCCAAGCCTGCCCAAAAGACAGGGGCGAAGCCTGCCACAAAAGGGAATGCAAAGACACCGGCACCGGATGCACAGCAGAAAGCGCCATCTTCTCCGGCAGCCATGCCGAAAAAGGATTCCCCTGCCGCATCTTCCGGCACGCCTGCCGGGATCGTATCCACGGACAGGGATTCCATCATGTCCTGAAACCAAAATGCTATGGAACAGCCCATTTCCGGGCTGAGATATAGAATAACAACACAATGGAGGTAAACATATGACAAGAAAAAAAGAAGTTATGGAACTGGAAAACCCTGCTATGGAAGGGAATACCCCTTTGGACGGAACGGACACAGAGGCCGGGGCTTCTCCCGCTGAAGGAGACAGCGCCCTGACGGAAACAGACGGGGACGGCATGGACTTAAATGAACTGCTGGGCAGCATGGACCAGGAAGCGTCTGCAGAGCCGGAGACAGAGTTAGGAATGCTCCCGGAGCTTACGGAGGATGAGATATTTGGGGAAATGCCGGAAGATATGGATGGCTCTGATGCTGTACACGGCACGGACGAAGATGCCGGCGGCTCCGATGAAGCACAGCCGGGATCAGTATCCGCTCCTGAAACAGAAATTCCCACTGCAAAAGGAAGACGCGCCACACGCAGAAAAAAAGAGGAATCCTCTGATAAAGCTGACGGAGAAACACAAAAAATGGAAACCGAAATGCCGGGACCCTCTGAAACGGTTTCTGACGATGCACCCCATTCCCCGGATGCTTCTGTCATTCCCGATACAGACGGGCCGGCAGAGCATGCCGCCGATGGAGCGGCGGAAACCGTTCCCCCGGAAGATATGGAACCCGCCAGGGCAGAACCGGGAGGGACGGATCTCCTCTCAGGGGAAAACACAGCTATATCTGTGACCGCCCCCCGCCCCGCAGCTTCTCCCTCCCGGCGTGCCGCAGGCAGGGGAAGAACAGAAGACGCACCTGTGCTGACGCTGGAGGTGCGGGGGGAAGTGGAAACGGAGGAATCCCGTGAAGATGCCATCTGGCATGAGATCCACAATGCCTACCGCACCAGGCGCATCCTTACCGGGCAGCTTGGCGGGATCGAGCAGACCGACAACGGCAAGACCATCACCATTGTAGACTATAAAGGATTCCGCATTGTGATTCCCTTAAAGGAAATGATGATCAATATCGGCCGCAGCCCCTCCGGACAGGAATATACGGAGCTGATGCTGCGCCAGAACAAGATCCTCGGCAACATGCTTGGGGCAGAGATCGACTTTATCGTAAAAGGCATTGACTCCAAATCCCGCAGCGTGGTGGCAAGCCGGAAAGAGGCCATGCTCCGGAAACGGCAGATCTTCTATCTGGATACGGATGCTGCAGGGATGTACAGGATCTATGAAGGACGTATCGCCCAGGCCCGTGTGATCGCTGTGGCAGAGAAAGTCATCCGGGTGGAAGTTTTCGGAGTGGAATGCTCCATCACGGCCCGCGACCTTGCCTGGGAGTGGATCGGGGATGCCCATGAACGTTTTTCTGTGGGCGACCAGGTGCTTGTACGCATCCTGAACGTGCGCCGTGACAGCCTGGAGGATATGGGGATCAAAGCTGATATCAAGAGCGTATCCCAGAACACCAGCCACGACAACCTGAAAAAATGCCGCATCCAGAGCAAGTATGCCGGCAAGGTCACAGACGTGCATAAAGGCGTTGTCTATATCCGGCTCTCCAACGGCGTCAATGCCGTGGCCCATTCCTGCTATGACTACCGGACTCCCGGTAAGAAGGATGATGTGAGCTTTGCCGTGACACGGCTGGATGAAGAACGGGGCGTGGCTGTGGGAATCATTACACGGATCATCCGGCAGAATCTGTAATAGTTCTATAATCAAGGAATAAAAGCTATGGGGCTGCAACATTCAGAGCAGTTCCATAGCTTATTCCTTATCATCTATCTCTTCTTAATATTTAGTCTCTTTAGATTTTCCTTGCTCAAATTGCGTTTTTACAAGATTTAGACTATAATTACATTATAATTTGAAATTTAAGCTATCTGCCAAATATATGTAATAAGAGGTATAACAATGACGTCTAAAATTAAAAGCTGTATATTATCCACCTTGGAAGGTGGAGGGTTTCAGGACTTATGTGATACCCTTTTATGTGCAGAGGGATATGAAGGCATTTTTTCTCTTGGAATGAAAGCCGGCACATTAAAGACTACAACCGGAAATCCTGATACATATTTTCGAAGCAAATCCGGAAAATATATTTTTGTGGCATATACTACTGAGCAAACAAACATAAACAAAAAAATACAAGCCGATATTGAAAAATGTTTGAATCAGGAAAAGACAGGTGTAGATGTGAAAGATATTGAAAAAATAATCTGTTGTCATACTTCATCTACATTAAAGGCCGGTGACGATCAAGCATTAAGAGAGTTGTGCAGTTCTTATGGCATAGAATTGGAATTGTATGGGATAGATAGAATTGCAAACTTACTTTATAAAACTTATCCATATATTGCGAAAGATAAGTTGAATTTTTCAATAGACAGCAATCAAATATTTCCAAGAGAAGAATTCGTTAAACAGTATGATAATTCAAATGGGAGAACAGCCCCTTTGACAACAGCCTTTTTGCATCGTGAAAAAGAAAGAGACGAAATCCTTAAAGCGTTGGAAAAAGAAAAAGCAATAATTATTTTAGGGAAGGCTGGTGTTGGGAAGACACGGCTAGCTTTAGAAATAGCGAATAGATACCAAGAGGAAACTAACTGCAAAACTCTCTGTATTAAATGCAATAGTCTTCCAATCATGGAGGACTTGTCCCGTCATATTTCAACACCAGGGAAATATCTTGTTTTTGTAGATGACGCAAATGAGTTAGTGGGACTACCCCATCTGATAGAGTATGCCATAAAAGATGACGAGAGATATGATATTCGTATCATAGCCACAGTCAGAGATTATACAAGCAAATCTGTTATAAATGAAACAAGGAAGCTGGTTGATGTAAAATGCTTTCCAATTTCCAAATTTTCCGATCAGGAAATACGAGAATTTATAAAAACGAACCTGAAAATAGAAAACAGTGATTATATAGAGCAAATTGTCCGTATTTCAAGTGGAAACCCGCGTATCGCTTATATGGCAGGAAAATTAGCAATAGAAAAAAATGATTTACGGTCAATTGCGAATATGGAAGAACTGTATAAAAGCTATTATGGCTTTTTTCTGGAAGATACTACTATCCTAACAAATTTAAGACTTTGCCTGACGGCAGGAATTATTTCCATTTTCAATATAATAGATTTGGATAATTTAGACAGGATACAGGATGTTCTTGATATAGTAGGAATGAAAAAAGAGGAATTTACAACTAATATTCATTCTCTGCATGGTATGGAGTATGTTGAAATTAAATCTGAACGAGTAGCACGGATTTCAGATCAATGCCTGTCAAATTATATGCTGTATTATGTATTTTTTGAAAAAGGGTTGATTTCCTTTTCTGATATTTTAAAGGTAGGCTTTTGGAAATATAAGAATAGTACAATTAAATCCGTTGATATACTTTTAAATATCTTTTATTCCGAAAAAATGAAAGACTACTTAACTGCTGAAATAAGTAACGCATGGGATGAATTTAAAACAGATGATAAAGTATTTGGAGAATTTGTAAAAGCATTTCATATTTTTAAGCCGGAAGAATCTTTATTGTATGTAAGCGAAAAAATTGAACAGGCAGAAAGTACAGAGATAGATGTCAATCTATTGGAAGATGAAGAAAGGAAATGGAATGTTGATATAAGAGATAGCATACTTCAGCTATTGGTCGGATATAAAAAAGACTATGGTTTAACAGAAGCGATAGAGTTGGCAGTAAGGTACTGCATCCAAAAACAGGATGCCGTGAAATTGGTTTATAGTCTCTTTAAATCATATTATAGTGTTACCAGGCACTCTTATTATGAAGATTATTATGTTCAAAATCTTGTTATAGATAAAATAAGAGAAAACTTGGATTACCCTGTTATAAAAAAATTGTTTTATAAGGTATCAAGCCATTATTTAGCATTATATTTCGATTGTACAGAAATAGAAAGAGATAATGTGCTTACCTCATATCGAATCCCTGTTGCTTTGACAGAAGGCAATAAGCAATATCGGGCTAACATATGGGGAACGATTCTTTCTTTGGCAAACAAAGAAGAAAATTTAGAGGATATTGTTTACTTTTTATGTACTTATCCCAATTTATATGCAAGTAAAAGCAATTTTTCAGATGAATTGAAATTTGAATGGAACTATATAAGTTCGGTTCTTGAATGTATAAAACCATATATGGAGCCATTCCGTTTTGCCTACATATGTTCAAAATTTTTCAGAATATCAGAGGTACATTCTGAAAAACTGGCTGAAAAATATAAGGAAGTATTTGATACAGAAGAATGGAAAATATATAAAGTGTTATCCAATCAATTCTATTGGGATACTTCGAGTTATGAGGAGAGAGAGGCTGTATTTGAATCGAATATAAAAAAATGTTATGAAAGATATTCTGCTGAGCAAATGAATGATTTTGTGCAGTGTATTAGCAATATTATCAAAATAATAGGCGATAGAAATGCACATATAGGAGAAGGAATAACGACTTTCTGCACATTCCTGGCACAAGATAAGGAGAAACTATGGGCCTTTGTTTTAGCTTACTTTAAATTTGGAGCGAACACTGAATTTCGCCTGGAAATACTAATTGCACCATTATTAAGATATTTTGACTGTGAAATCGTACAAGATTGTATCTGGAACTCCTCGTTTCCGGCGAAAAAGCAATGGCAGTTTACATATTATGAACTGGTTGACGACTGTAGTATAATAACTGACGATTATCAACGTCTACTGGTTCTTGTAAAAGAATCCATAGCTGTATGTGAAAGAGAAAAGTTTGAAATCAATCTTCGATTACTGGATAAATTCAAAAAATTCTCTCCAAATATATATGTTGATATTACAAAAACATTATTAAATGAAGCAGAAAACCATACAAGCATATTTAGGAGATACTTCTCAAGTTTGTTTAATACTAACTATTTTACTCCTGATGAAGTATTAAATATTTATCAAAACGCAGAAAAAGAACTAAAAAATGTATATTTTAGTTGTCTGGTCGAATGCGGGTATATAGATTATAGCGGTAAATTTCTCAGCAGCTTTATATTGCACGATATAGACTGGATAAAATGGTATGCCAGATACATTCAAAAAACGCAGGAACATCACTCAGTAAATGATGAAGAACACAGAATGAATATTTGCTGGAAACATGAAAATTTCTTAAATATTTTTGATCTGTACTTTGAAGAACTGCTCCACGATAATTCATTTTATTGGTATAGTAGAAGCTATTTTCGAAAACTTCTTTCCTTTGACGGTCAAAATGAAATTAACAATAGAAAAGAACAATGGATTATCCATTATATAAAAGAGAACTCTGAAAGTAAAAATTTAATAGAGCTGTTTAATATTTTACAGGATATGAAAAAAGAGATAAGAAAAAAAGCGATTTTATGCTTTTTGGAATGTAATTCAGACTTTGAATTGTTCAGCCACCTTAGCCTGGTATCTAATTCATGGACCGGAACATCGAGCTTAACAGATAAAATTATATTCTGTGAGGAATTACTATCCAAAATACATGGAGTTCAATTTCTGAAACATAAGACGAAAATCAGAGAAGAAATTGAGAAATGGAAAGCAACCAGAAATGCTGAAGAAGTGGAAGAAATTCTTATGAAATTATATCATTAAAGTGCTTTTGCTCACAGACTCTGCTTTTCCGGAATATGGCAATTCCTTTTTAAAAAAGATATTCTAAGCTGGATTCATTCCGTCTTAGAGCGTTTGCGGAAGGATTCGAACCTTCGGTGCGTTTCCGCACACCACCTTAGCAGGGTGGCACCATAGGCCTCTCGGACACGCAAACAAAAATGGATGGGGCAGGACTCGAACCTGCGGTGTTTCTTTGTAACGGATTTACAGTCCGCTGCCCTCGCCGCTGGGCATACCCATCCATGGGGTGACCAGGGGGAATCGGTCTCCGCTCCGCTTCGGTCGGCGCAGAGCAGATGTCCCCCGGACATCTTGCGCCCCCATAAGCAGAGCCACAATCTGCCGGACTACCATTGTCCTATAGCCACAGTAGCTCCTGCGGGGCTCGAACCCATCATCTCCGGCTTGAGAGGCCGGCGTCCTGACCTTTAGACTAAGGAGCCATAATGATCCCCATGGGACTTGAACCCAATACCTCCGGCTTGAAAGGCCGGTGTCCTGACCTTTAGACCAGGGGACCTTATTGCAGGCATATCTCAGCCCGCTATTTTTATTATTTCTTTTTTCCTTTTCATGCGCTGATCTGTATCTGGTCTGCCGTATCAGTAACCAGAATGTCATCCACGCGCACCTGCAGGACTGCTGCAAGCACCACCAGATTGTCTATGGTCGGCAGCGCCACGCCCTGCTGCCACTTGTATATGGCCTGCGGTGTGGCGAATCCGAAAATATCCTGCAGATCCTTTACAGACAATCCTGCCTGCTTCCGCAGCCTTCCAATGTTCTGTCCTGTCCTTGCCATATCTATAACCGGCAAATTCACCATGATCCTCACCTCCTGTTATCAGACTCAATATACAGGCGGTCATGCTCCATATGGGACTCGAACCCATGACTCCTCGATTAAAAGTCGAGTGCTCTCCCAACTGAGCTAATGGAACATAAAAAATACCGCCTACCTCATTTAAGATAAGCGGTACATGAAATCCATGTTCTATTTCCGGCAGCCTCCTAAAGATCCGCCACCGGACATTACACAGTTTTTCGCCTTTTTCTTATCTTGCATGAGCGCATCTTAACCAGACTCTGTTCTTTTTCTTTACTGAACAGTGCC
>OFGR01001507.1_pt1 | contig 18349 bp, 17 predicted proteins | sample 1521811 | NCBI WGS metagenome assembly OFGR01 (sample SAMEA3504098, study PRJEB24116) | mouse gut metagenome | biome: mouse gut; feature: mouse-associated habitat; material: faeces | place: Denmark | collected 2011
GCATGGAGACGTTTGCAAATATCTGCACGGCGCTGGACACCGGGGCAGACGGGCTTCTCTGGGGCGTGGCAGCGCCATCGGATGCGGTGCTGGATATGTGGAACCGCCCGGGCAGAAAGAAGGAGCAGGACAGCTATGCGATGTATGTCAAAATTATGAAGTCAGTCGCGGAGATTATGAACGGGGCATGAGGCAGAAACGGAAAAATTGATTTTATTATGGAAGGATAAAGAATTGAAATGGGGCATGAAGTGCTTATAAAGCATGCGGCTGCGGAAGATGGCTTTTATCTGTGTCTTGCAGAGGGATTTGAACGGCAGGAAGGCTGCGGGAAAAGCCAGGGAAAAACGGGTATAAAATGAAAGGAAAATGAGATGCAAGAGAAATACTCCTGGAAAAGGACGGATGAAATCGAAATAGACCTGGCAGATTTGCTGAAAAGGCTCTGCGGGCAGTGGAAGCAGATTGCAGCGTGTGCGATGGCAGCTGCCGTGATTTTGGGCAGCTATGGATGGCTGAAAGGCCGGTCTGTGGCGGATGCCGATGTACCTGCCGCTGCAGCAGAAGAAATACTGCTGACAGAAGCACAGGAACAGGCAGTTGCGGATGCCATCCAACTGAATAAAGAAATCCAGGGGCTGGAAACGTATCTGGAAAACTCTGTGCTGATGCAGATTGACCCATATCATAAAGCAAGACATACCATGCTTTATTGTGTCGATTTTGCTGACAGAAAGGAGCTGCCTGCCATTACGGAAAGCTATCTGAATTTTGTACACAACGGCGGCGTGGCAGATATGCTTGCAGAAACTGGAAGCGGGTGGAAGATGGATAATAGCTATCTGAACGAACTTCTTTCTGCTTATCAGAGAACATACAGTTCACCGTATCAGATTGTTGCAGATAATACAGCGGATAACAGCCTGTCCGCCGAATCACTTTTTTATGTAGAAGTAACGGGCAAAAATAAAAGGGAAGCGGAAAAGCTGGCCCTGGATATACAGGAAATACTGAAAGACTATTATGCAAAGGTGAAAAAAACAGCCGGGAATCACAGGTTCAGGCTGGTCAGCAGCGTGGAAAGCATTACGGCAGACAGCAGCCTGCAGTCTCAGCAGCATGAGAAAAGAAATCTTCTTTCTTCAAGCAGGTCAAACTTGAAAAACATAACGGATGCTTTTCATGATGAGCAGATGGCTGTTTATATGAAATCTGCTGGTGAAGAAAGTGATGATAGCCAGGAAGAATCAGCGAAAACATCTGTCAAAGCCTATAAAATATGTTTGAAATATATAATTCTGGGTCTTTTTCTGGGGTTGTTACTGGCTGGAGGAATCTATTCCTGCTGGTATCTTCTGAGTGACAGGATAAAAAGCACAGAAGAAATGAAAAGAATGTATGTGTTTCCGGTTTTCGGAGAAATCCGCAGAGCAGGGATGATGCCGGACAGCTGTGATTATGGACAGGGACAGGTATGGAACCGGATAAGGCTCGTGTGCCAGAAACAGGGCATTACGGCCGTAAGTGCAGCTGCTGGCTTTGCATTATTAAAACAAGAAAAAGAATGTTTGGAAGATATGTCTGAAAAATTAAAAGAATGGGGAATCAGACTGTGTGTATCAGAAAATGCCATGGAAGATACATCTGTATGGGACAATCTTGCAGAGACGGGAACGGTTCTGCTGCTTTGCAGGATTGGAACAGCAACACATCAGATGATAGATGATATGATGCAGTTTTATATGGAAAATGGGATTGCTGTAATTGGTGCAGCAGCATTTTTGAGTGAATAAAAAGGCGGGATGGCAGGAAATGGCAGCATGAATATATGTATTATCAATTGTTTTGATACCTGGGAGCACCGGGCTGGATTTTTGTATAAAGTCATGATACAGGAGGGGCACAGGGTAAAGGTTCTTACATCTGATTATAAGCATATGGATAAAAAAACAATTTTAGAGAAGAAAAAAGATTATAAATTCTTTCCGGCAAAACCGTATGCCAGGAACCTGTCTCTTGACAGAATTTACAGCCATGTGCAGTTAAGCAGGGATATTTTTTATTTCGCAGAGAAAAATCATAGTTCCATCGAAATGTTATGGGTGCTTGCGCCGCCAAATTCATTTGTAAATGATGCAGGAAAAATAAAGCAGCGCCATCCTGAAATAAAAGTTGTCATTGATATTATGGATTTGTGGCCGGAAACAATGCCTTTGGGTTTTTGCAAGAAGCTGCCTGTTTTTGGACATTGGAAAAGATTAAGGGATAACAGTCTTATGCATGCGGATTTTGTTATCACGGAGTGCTGTCTTTACAGACAGATTTTGAAAAAGCAGCTGTGTGGACAAAAAGTTCAGACGATTTATCTGGCGCGTGAAAACCTGGGATATAATCCGCATCTTAACCTTAGTAAGGATGAGATTTGTCTCTGTTATCTTGGAAGCATAAACCATATTGTTGATATAGATGCAATAATAAATATTGTGAAAGAGTGCCAGAAAAAAAAGCCGGTAAAAATTCATATTGCTGGTGATGGGGAAAAGAAAGAAGAATTGATACATAAAGTGGAAAATGCAGGTGCAAAGGCTGTATACCATGGCAAGGTATATAACCGGCATGAAAAGCAGAAGATTTTTGATTCATGCCATTATGGATTGAATATTATGAAAAAATCTGTCTGTGTAGGACTGACCATGAAAAGTGTGGATTATTTTGAATTTGGACTTCCGATTATCAATAATATTCATGGAGATACCTGGAATGCTGTTAATCGATATCATATTGGCATCAATTGGCAGGAAGGAAGAAGGTTTAAACTGCCAGAGGATTTATCTCTTAGAAGAAATGCCAGAATGTTTTTTGAACGGAATTTAACAGAACAAGCTGTTTCAGATAATGTCAGACGAGTATTAGAAAATTAGAAAGAGGATAATATGGCAGCAAAACAAAATAAAATATGCATAATTCTGCCTTGCAACACGGTCTGGGCACCGTATTACTTTAAGTACGAAAAAATGCTTACAGACAACGGAAGCGGTTTTGATGTAATTTTGTGGAACCGCAGCGGAGAACAGGAGAAGCTGAAAGGCAGGCTCATTGAGTATCGTATGCCGGATAAAACAAATAATGGGAAGTGGACAAAGTTCTGGAAATTTTTTTCGTTTGCAGCATTTGTCCAGCGTGAAATCCGGCACCGCAAATATGAAAAATTAATATTTCTTGGAACTTATGGAGGAAATGCCCTGCTGATAAACCGTTTTCTGAAAAAAAATTATGCAGGACGCTGCTGGCTGGATATCCGGGATTATACCTATGAATGGATGGGGATTTTCAGGAAGCTGGAAAAAGAGACCATAGATAATGCTTTCTGCACAGTCATTTCTTCTGGGGGATTTCGAAAAATACTCCCTGAAAACAGGCAGTATCTGTTGTTTCATAATATTGATGAAGAAAGCATCCGGCTGGCATCGGCTGCAGAAACAGTCCGGGAAGACGGAGTTATCAGAATCAGCTTTATCGGAAATATGGGAAAACAGTATGTGGCAGAAAATAAAAAATTGCTGGATTTATTTGCAAATGATGAGAGATTTTTGATGCAGTATTTTGGCACAGGAAATGACGTATTGAAACAGTATTGTAAAGACAGGGGGATTCAAAACACTCTTTTTGAGGGCAGATTTGAACGAAAAGATATTGGAAAATTCTATGCCAGGACAGATGTCATTAATAACCTTTATGGAAATCATGAGAAGAATCTGCAGCTGGCTTTGTCCAATAAATTGTATTTTTCCCTGGCACTTGGAAAACCGATTCTGGTTTGTAAAAATACTTATATGCAAAAAGCAGCAGTGAAGGCTGGAAATGGTTTTGTAATTGATGATACGGATGGAATACGGGAACAGTTTTTAGGATGGTACAATAGCTTTGATGCGGAGAAATGTAAAAAAGCTTATACACACTGCTTAAAGCAGAATGAGAAAGTACGGGAAGTATTTCTGTATTTTATAAGGGAGAAATTATGAAGGCAGCTTGCAGGAAGTACAGAACCTGTTTTATCATACCGCTGTTTCTGTTTTCGGCTGTTATCTATCTGGCGGTGTGGCAGATAGGCAGCCTGCCGTTTCCGCGATGGATGGATGCATTTTTTGCTTTGATTGCATCAGTATTCGTGATAGAAATGACAGCATTTCTTTTTCTGTTTCGGGAAAAGAATGGACTGGCGGCAGCATTTATCCTGTTAACCATATTGTTTCATTTTTCTCATATCCTGCTGATAACGATTGGGTTTGATTTTGGCTCTACCATTAAGAATGTTCCGTTTGTACGCTTTGGAGAAGATGCTGCACGGCAGGCATTTGCTGTATCAGTAAAATTTCAGTATGCGAATTTTCTGGGGTTTTGCGTGTATGATTTTTTTCTTTCTAAAAAACTGGAAAAAATAACGGCAGCAGGAATTCGTTTTACCAGATTGAAACAGATAACATACGGACTGTTTTTTGCGGGAATTCTGGCGTGGGCAGGATATGCCGTCAGGGTGTTTCTTTCAACAAGACAGATGGGATATGGAAAACTGGCTTCTTCCGGAACAGATTCTTATATTATCCTGCTTGGAAGGCTGTTTTTATCAGCACTGATACTTCTTATTTTTGGACAGACAGAAAAAAAGAAAAGCAGGAGAAAGCGTGGGATGGCCTGTGGCATTGTTCTTTATGCATTGTCCATGTTTTCTGGACAGCGTGCATACAGTCTGATTTGCATCTGCATTCTGATTTATATTTTTTTTCAGTCAGGGATTGGAAAGAGAAAAGCTGGAAACATACTGCTGTTTGCGGTTCTGGCTTTTGCAGGGGCTGTTTTTCTGAACGCAATCCGTATGACAAGGGAACAGGGCATGGATTTTTCACTGTTTTTGAAAAGCATGATTTCTGTATCATCCAGCCCGTTTTTGCTGCTTATAAATGAATTTGCCATATCGGAAAATGTAATTGCAAAAATATGTGCACAGGCAGATGGTTTTCACTCTGGCCTTCAGTTTTTAACGTCATTTATGATTGTAGTTCCGGGTATTTCTTATCTGGTTCCCATTGACTTTACATCGCTGAGCCTGGCTGGAAAACTAGACATGTGGAATCTGGGAGGTACCTTTATCGGAGATTTTTACTTTGATTTTGGAGAATGGGGAGTTGTTTTTTCGTTGTTTTATGGCATTCTTTTATGCGGCTTCTTTTACCGGTTTCAGCAGTATATTGCAAAGAAACAGTATACAGCAGTTTCTGTAATGGCACCTGTTTTATGCGAGTTTATGATGTCGATACGCTCTACGACCTATAAGATACCGAGGAATACCGTCATTGTTATGCTGATGTATTTTGGAACAGCCATGACTGCGTCAGCAGTATCTGTCCTGGTGTGCCAGGTGGAAAAGAAAAAAGCATTTAGCCAGGTAAAAACATGAAAAATTATCATCCATTATTTGCAGGAATTTCATATGCGGCTGGAAATATTCTTATCAAAGGTATTCCATTTCTGACACTTCCTCTGTTTACCAGGTTGATGCCGGCATCTGATTTTGGTGTGTACCATACCTATCTTGCTTATGAGACAATAGGAAGCATTCTTTTAGGCTTTGGAATGGCTGGAACGGTACGGATTGCAATTGCACAATATCCAGACCGGTTTGAGGAATATGTTTCAGCAATGTATGGGGTGCAGGCAGTGATTGCCGCTTTCGCATACCTGCTGCTGCCTGTATTCTGGCATTTTTATAAGCAGGATGGCTGGCTGACACCAGAACTAAGTGTGCTGCTTTTATCAAACTGCATAGGTACGCAGATATTTAATATTGCCAGCGCAAAATATGCCATAGAAGGAGAGGTAAAAAGGAATCTTTGTTTATCTTTTCTGATGTCTGGCCTGAATGTCTGCCTGTCGCTGTTTTTCTGCCTGCGTGTATATCCTGCGTATGCTTATAAAGGCAGGATATATGGAACATGCCTTTCAGCACTGATAACAGCAGCGCTGGCAGCTGTATGGCAGAAAAGAAAGAGCAGCTGCTGGTATCATCCGCAATTCTGGAAATTCAGCCTTCGGATGGGAAGTCCGTTAATCCTTCATTCCCTGTCGCTGACGGTTTTGTCACAGTGTGATAAAATCATGATTCAGTCTATGGAAGGAAGTAAAAAAGCGGGAGTTTACAGTCTGGCGGTAACACTTTCTTCTGTTCTTGGCGTTATTGTAACCTCTGCAGATAATGCCTGGGCACCCTGGTTTTTTGAAAGGCTTCGCAGGCGGGATTTTCTGGAAATAGAGCGGAAGAACAGTTACATGATTATGGCTTTTGGGTTTTTGTCTATTCTGACGGTGCTGGTCTCTCCGGAATTGATACGGCTGATGTCGCCGCAGGAATACTGGGACAGTGCCCGCTGTTTTCCGATACTGCTGCTGTCAGTGTTTTTTGGTTTTCTTTATATCATTCCGGTGAATTTGGAGTATTATCATAAAAAAACCGGATATATTGCAGTCACAACGGCAGCGGCAGCAGTTCTCAACGTGGCGTGCAATTATGTATTTATCAGGGCTTTTGGATTTGCAGGTGCTGCTTATGCAACCTGTGTTTCCAAATTCCTGCTATTTGTGCTTCATTGGAAAAGAGCGTTTAAAATTGAAAAAATAAAACTGGCAGATGCCAGATATATCGTATTTTGTATTCTGGCTGTAACGGCAGTCTCTGTTTTTACAGTCTGGCAGGAAAAAGGAGCTGTTTACCGATACAGCATGCTGGCCGTAATGCTGTATGCGTGCTGGATGCTGTTTCGTCATTCTGGAATAATAGAAAAAATTTTTGTCAGGAAAAATAGAAAGGGGGCAGGGAAAAAATGAGGTATATTGCACTGATTCCGGCACGTTATCAGTCATCCAGGTTTCCAGGAAAGCCATTAGCGTTAATCTGCGGAAAGCCGATGATTCAGCATGTATACGAAAGGGTAAGTGCTGTACCGCAGATTCATGATGTATATGTAGCTTCTGATGATGAACGTATTTTTAATGCGGTGCAGCAATTTGGGGGAAAAGCTGTCATGACGGCATCGGTACACCAGTGCGGTACAGAACGCATCACGGAATGCGCAGATATACTTGGGCTGGATGATACTGACATGATACTGAATATACAGGGAGATGAACCTCTGGTTTCGAAGGGGATTGTGGATGATTTAATCAGCTGTCTGAATAAGCCGGATACTGTAATGGCTACCCTGAAAAAAGAAATTGGAGAAGAAGAACGGGCGGATGCGCTGAACAATCCCAATGTTGTAAAAGTAGTTACGGATGCAAAAGGCAATGCCCTGTATTTTTCTAGATGCTGCATTCCGTATAACCGGGCAGGAAATACGGTCAGGTATTACAAACATATTGGCATGTATGGATATTCGAAATGGTTTCTGAAAAAATTCTGTTCGATGGAAAAGACTGCTTTGGAAATGACAGAATCATTGGAACAGCTGCGCGTGCTGGAGTCCGGTTACAAAATCAGGGTAAAGGAAACCAGGCATCCATCCATTGGGGTTGATACGCCGTCGCAGCTGAAAACAGCAGAAAAAATAATGGAGATGGAATTATGAGAAAAATGACACTCATTGCAGGGCCATGTGTGATTGAATCAGAAGAAAATACAATACAGATTGCACAGGAAGTTTATGGAATAGCAAAAAGGCTGGGCCTGGATTATTACTTCAAAGCATCGTTTGATAAGGCAAACCGTACAAGCATTGCTTCTTACAGGGGACCTGGAATTGAAGAAGGACTGAGAATACTCCGGAAAGTGAAAGATGCCTGTGGTGTCAGAATCTGTACGGATATTCATGAGCCGTGGCAGGCGCAGCAAGCCGCAGATGTGGCAGACATTTTGCAGATACCGGCATTTTTATGCCGCCAGACTGACCTGCTTGTGGCTGCTGCCCGGACTGGCAGGATAATCAATGTAAAAAAGGCCCAGTTTCTTGCACCATGGGATATGGGAAATGTGGTAAAAAAGATTGAGGAATCTGGAAACCGGAATATTATGCTTTGCGAGAGAGGTACTGTTTTTGGTTACAATGCACTGGTGGTGGATATGACAGCGATTACTGAGATGAAAAAGTTTGGATATCCGGTTGTATTTGATGCGACACACAGTGTTCAGAAACCAGGCGGAAACGGTGATTCAACGGGCGGGAACCGGGCGTATACGGAACCGCTTGCAAAAGCTGCCGCCGCAGCAGGCGCAGATGCTCTGTTTTTTGAAGTACATCCGCAGCCGGAACATGCGCTCTCGGATGGTGCAAATATGGTAAAGCTGGATGAGTTTGAACAGATGCTGAAACGGATTCTTGCAGTTTTTGAAGCGGCCTGATATGAAGGCCCGTACAGAATAAGACAGGATGGTGTAATTGCATGGACAGACTGGCAGAGGCACGCCGTGTGTTTGATATTGAAATTGATGCTTTAAGGAAAACGAAAGATGCCCTGGATGATATTTTTTTGCAGATACTGGATGAAGTTGTAAACTGTACTGGCAAAGTAATTATTACCGGAATGGGGAAACCGGGGCATATTGCTTCAAAACTGGCAGCGACATTTTCCAGTTTGGGAACGCCGTCGTTTCACATGCACCCGGCAGAAGCCATGCATGGGGATTTGGGAATGATTTGCGAGAATGATATTGTAATCGCAATGAGCTACAGCGGCGAAAGTGATGAAATCGTTAAGATACTGCCGAATATCAGAATGATTGGGGCAAAGATTATTGCACTTACAGGAAATAAGGATTCCACGCTTGGAAAAACAGCAGATATTACACAGGCATTTCCAGAGTTTGAAGAAGCATGCTGTCTGGGACTTGCACCAACATCCAGTACCACGGCTGAACTGGTGTATGGCGATGCGCTGGCTGTTACTGCAAGTGCCATATATGGCTTTCGGGATTCTGATTTTGGCAGGTATCATCCGGCTGGTGCCCTGGGAAGGAAGCTGATTTTGAAGGTTGCTGATTTGATGGCCAAGGGTGATGAAGTGCCCTTTATTGAGCAGAACAGTCTGTTAATGGATGCTGTTACAAAGATGTCTGAAAAAGGACTGGGTGTTGTGGCAGTGACAGATGACGACGGAAAACTGACTGGAATTATTACAGATGGTGACTTGCGAAGAATTATTGAACGAAGAACAGATATTTATACAGAAACAGTTTCCGATGTCATGACGGTATCTCCCAGAATTATTACAAAAGACAGGCTGGCTGTGGATGCACTGCGCTTTATCCGCCAACAGAATATTAATAATATTCCGGTTGTCGACAGCAGCAACAGGCTTATAGGGATGCTTACCTGGCAGATGATTGTGAATGCAGGCATTGTGATATAAAAGCTGCCAGGATGAAAGGAATGAAAATGAAAACGGAGACAAAGAACAGAATCATCCGAAAACTGCCAGGGCTGTATGAGGTGTACTTTGCCCTGAAAACATATCTGCCCAGACAGGCTGTCTTTGGCATCGGAGCGGCAGCAAGAAGACTTGGGATTACTGGGAAAGAGCAGTATTTCAGATTAAAGCAGTTTCAGGGCATTCATAAGGGGGAAAGATGCTTTATCGTTGGAACAGGGCCGAGCCTTGCGATGGAGGATTTAGAACAGATAAAAAATGAATACAGTTTCAGTGTGAATTCGATTGTACTTTCATATCCAGATACCAGCTGGCGCCCGACATATTATGCGATTCAGGATAAGTTTGGGTACCTGAAACTGGCAGATGCCATAAGGGAAGCAGATATGCCATATGTTTTTAATGGAATTTCTGATAAGTTCATGACACCGGTGATGGATATTGATTATATTCCATTTCCGCTGAATTTACTGGACCATGGAAAAGCGACCTTAAAACATAAGACACTGTTTAGTGCTGATGCTTACCAGGCGGTATATTCCGGGCATTCCATTACTTATTCTGCCATGCAGCTGGCTGTCTACATGGGATTTCGCACCATAATTCTTTTGGGCATAGACTGTGATTATTCAAAGAAAGTGAATCATATCAAAGCTTACAGCAGGCAGGAAGACCCGCATGCAGCATATCTTATGATGCAGTCGTATAAAGTAGCGAGAGAGTATGCAGACAGGCATGGAATCAGAATTCTGAACGCCACAAGAAATGCAAAAATGGATGTTTTTGAGCGGGTAGTGCTTGAGGAAGTGATATAAATGAAAAAGCCTGGATTCAGCCAGAGAGGGATGTTATGAGAGTATTATTTGTTACTTTCGGCATTGGGCATTGGCGGTGTAGAATCGCTGATGTATGAATATATTAAAAAGATTCAAACAGAGGATATACAGATTGATATACTTGCTGGCAGGCTTCTGGCAGAAAATGCTGCCATACGTTTTGAAAAACAGAATGTGAAAGTATTCTGTCTGGATTCAGCCGGCAGGGGGATAAAAAAATACAGAAAGCTTTATGCGGTATTTCGTAATAGGAAGTATGATATTGTACATCTTTTTGCAATAGCATCGTTTCAATGCTGGATTTTGTATCTTGCAAAATGCTGCGGCGTTAGAATCAGGATTGCACATAGCGTGAATGTTAAAAAAAAGCCGGCAAAGTTTTATGTAAGAATCCTGCACAGGCTTTTCAGGCCTTTGATGCGGGTGGCTGCAACAGATTATTTTGCATGTGGAGCAGAATCTGCAGCAAGTTTATTTGGTACAAGAAAGAAATTTCAAAATACTGTCAGAATTTATAAAAATGGATTTGACTTGAGCTTATTTCAATTTAGCAGGTCTGAGCGGATTTTACAAAGAGAACGGTTGGGAATAACGGAACAAACTCTTTTAATCGGAAATATTGGCAGGCTTGCCATGCAGAAAAACCAGGCGTTTCTTCTGGAAGTTTTTTATGAGATACGGAAAATGAAAAAGAATGCCAGGCTGCTGATTGTTGGAAGCGGAGAACTGGAAAAACGGCTTAAAGAGCGGGCTGTGTCATTAAATATCTGTTCAAATGTTATTTTTCATGGTGCATCAGATGATATATCTGGTTTGATGAATGCCATGGATATATTGGTAATGCCGTCTTTATTTGAAGGTGTCAGCATTGTCATGGTGGAAGCGCAGGCAATGGGACTTTTTTGCATAACATCAGACAGGGTTCCAAAAGAAACAGATGTGACAGGTGCAGTTGAGTTTTTGTCTTTAAAAGAAAGTGCAAAAAAATGGGCAGAGCATATCTGTACATCAGCAGAGAATTTTGAAAGGAAGAATCTGGCTGGAAAAGTAAGGAAGGCTGGGTACAGCATAGATGAAATTACAGATGATTTAAAAAAATACTATATACAAAGGCAGTACAGCCAGAAGCGGCAGGGTGAGGACAGGGCATGAAAATAACTTTGATAGGAGGTGCCGGTTTTATAGGTACCAATCTTGCAATTGCACTTTCTAAAAAGAAGGATTATGTGATTCAGGTTGTTGATGGCAATGCAGGTTATTTTGAACATATAAAAAGATATGTATCAGGGAATGTTTCTTATGCGGTAGCTGAATATTCATATGATGCGGATTTTGATACGCTTGTATCAGGCCAGAATACCGTATATCATCTTGCATCATCGAACATACCAGGCAATTCCAATCAGTGCATGCCGGAAGAACTGGGAATAAATATTGTGAATACTGCAAAATTATTAGATGCATGTGTCCGCCAGGGAGTACAGAAGGTCATATTCATATCTTCAGGCGGTGCAGTATATGGAAAAAATATAAAATGTCCTGTCAGGGAAGAATCCAATACCAATCCGATTACTTCATATGGAATCCAAAAACTGGCGATTGAAAAAATGCTGTATCTTTATAAGTATCAGAGAGGACTGGATTACAGGGTGATTCGGCTGTCTAATCCGTATGGCCCGTTTCAGCGGCCGGATGGCAGGCTTGGAGCAGTGACTACATTTGTATATAATGCAGTAAATCACAGGAAGCTGTTCGTATATGGAGATGGCACGGTTATAAGGGATTTTATATATATCGAAGATGCCATTCGCGGAATTCTAAATATAGCAGAGCATGAAGAAAAAGACAGGATTTTTAATCTTGGTTCTGGCAGGGGAAGCAGCATTAATGACGTAATAGAATCTATAAAAAGAACGATAAACAGCAGTCTGGATGTGGTTTATATGAAATCACGTTCCAGCGATGTGCCAGTAAATTATCTTGATATAGGAAGATACGAGAAATATTATGGCAGCCTGAATGCTATGGATTTAGATGCTGGTGTGGCACGGACAGCTGATTTTTTTGAAATAGAGAAGAAAAGAAAAATCTCTATAAAGAGCTAGTGCAGGATTGCTCAAATATTGAAACGAAATATACTGGCAGATGGAGGAGAATGGATTTGGAGCAGTATAAAAGGCCGGAAATCATCCCAAATGATATGGGGGGAACGGCAGCAGGGTTAATGAACGGTTAAAAGAAGTAATGGTATTACTGGAACATATGCCGCAGGGAATACAGACAATATGTGATATTGGAATGGGAAAAGGTCAGCTGTCACAGTATTTTCTGGAAAGAGGGTATCAGGTTACAGGAACCGGGCTGGAAATGGAATCCTATGATATTCATGCAGCTGAATGGAAGAAAAAAGGCGTGGATATTGTTCCATGTCCGGTTGAACATATGCCGTTTGGTGATGAAAGCTTTGATGCAGTGGCAGCATGCCATATCCTGGAACATACGGCAAATATGGGACTGGCTTTAGAGGAAATCAGAAGGATTCTTGTAAAACAAGGGTGGCTTTTGCTCTTTATTCCGGCCTATATGGACCAGGTCGTAGCAGGGCATGTAAATACTGGATGGAATCTTGGCCAGCTGGCATATGTTTTGCTTTTGCATGGCTTTTCAATAAAAAACGGACGTTTTATTCACTATGGGCAGAATTTATGTGCATTTGTACAGAAATCAGAAGCGGTGCTGCCTCCATTAAGGGGAGACCGGGGTGACATCCACATTCTGGCACAGCATGCCCTGTTTCCATTTCAGATAGCAGAAAAAAATGGCATTCAGGATGCATTTGAAGGAGGCCGCATTGCGAGTATCAACTGGCCGGGCGCAAAGAAACTGATTCAGAAACGGAACCGGGAATTGGAAAAACGTTACAGCGGCATGCACAGATTTCTGATAAGCATCTGCAAATGCCTCGTTCAGATAATTGGAAGCGGCAAAAGCATGAAACTGGGAAAGATGCTTTTGAAACTATGTGAAGATGAATACAATCCGAAAAATGCTGTTTAGGATTTGGCATGTAAAGACAGAATATTTACGGTTTGATGGGATGTGCAGATTACAGGAATAAAAATATATAGAATGAAGGAGTTGAACATGGCAGTAAATGGAATCTTGTTTTTATTTTTTTGCTCAGGCAGTTTTTTCATGAGTGTATGGAAAAAGAAGAAGTTTGAAGAAATACTGCCATTAACATGCATAGGTGCCATGATAGTGCTTTATGCAGCTGCTTTGGCAGGAAAGCTGAAATATGGTGCAGTTTTTCTGCTGGTATTAATGGCAGCAGCCTATGCTGCGGCCTTCTGGAAATTATGGAAAGGGAGGGGGCAGGAAGCAGCCTTTTACAAATATTTTTTCACGCCTTTGTTTTTTACTTTTTTCTTTCTGTATGTTGTACTCAGCTATGCGGACTGGGGCAAGCTGGCAGATTCGTGGGATGAGTTCAGCCACTGGATGGACTGTGTCAAGGCAATGACATATCTGGATGATTTTGTGACCAGTTCCGCGTCGCATTCCATGTTTCAGTCATATCCGCCAGGGATGGCCTTGCTGCAGTATTTTGTACAGAAGATATTCGGGTGGATGCATCCAGAAGCTGGATTTAATGAATGGAGAATGTATCTGGCATATCAGATTTTTGCGCTTTCCATGTTTTTTCCGCTTCTGTCTGAAATTAAGCTGAATCCTCTGGTAAAAGCAGTCTGTATGCCTGCCGTATTTTTTCTGACACCGCTTTTGTTTTTTCAGGGTATGTATTCAGAAGTGTGGATAGACCCATTTGTAGCGATTCTTGCCGGATGTGGATTTTCCCTGGTTCTGTTCCATAAGACAGACAGCAGTCTGTATGCTGCGCATATTACAGGGATTACAGCCACACTGATACTGGCAAAAGATGCAGGATTATATTTTTCTGTATTTTTAGTAATCGTATATTTTATGGATAGTATCGGAAGGTCAGGGGGATTCAGTCAGTTCATTCATTTCAGGAAAAAATGGTTATGCGTGAAATGCCTGCCTCTGGCTGCAGTGATTCTGGCAAAACTGTCATGGATGCATGAGCTGAAAATTTCCAATGCTGTTATCAGGGCAGGAAATAAAATAGATATTGCTTTCTATACCAGAATGTTTTTCCTGCATAGTGATTTAACATACCGCCAGAACGTAACAGATAATTTTAAGGATGCGTTTTTTAATCAGTATATTCCATTAGCAGGAACAAATATACAGATTTCTTATTTTACGGGTTTTATCATTTTAGCAGCTGGAATTTTTCTGCTTGTGCAGAAAACGGGAGAAATCGGGCATTCTGTTGAGAAAAGGTATAGGGTGGTAAATTATCTGCTGCTGATACCGATGTGTGGCTTTTATATTTACAGCCTGGGAGCGGTATATATAGCAAATTTCAGTGAGCGTGAGGCAGTTTTACTGGCTTCTTATTCCAGATATTTGAATGCTGCCTATTTAGCAGTATGGCTAGTTCTTATTACCGGATTTATGAATGCTGTTGAAAAAATGGAGCATTATCATATACGCAGCCGTTATATTGCGGGGCTGCTTGCATGTGTTTTGTGTATCATTCCGGCTGGAAATATTGAAAACTTTTTAAGCCGTGACCGGGTTCGGGTTTCTATCCGGATTCGTGCTGAATATGAGCCAATGAAAAACCTGATTCTGAGCCATTGTGACGGTGATGATAAAATTTATTTTGTTTCACAGGAGAGCAATGGCAAAGATTTTCATGTAGCATTTTATAATGCGAGGCCTAATTTTGTGACTACCAGCAGGTATGGCGGCTGGAATATGGGAGGGCCATTTACAGAAAGTGACCCGAATGCAGTTCAGATAACAGCAGATGAGTGGCAGAAGCTTTTGATGAATGAATCTTTTGACTATGTCGCAATCCAGCATGTCAATGATTATTTTCTGGAGCACTATTCCGGCATATTTGAAAATGAACAGGAAATCCAGGATTTGTCTTTGTTTCGGGTTAACAAAAAAGATGGGACATTAAGCCGTGCTGGATAAATGCTGTGCATATAGGAAGAAGATGCTGTTATTTCAGCATATGATTTGGAAGGATGGTACATATGGAAAATATTTGTATACCAGTGATTATCCCGTCCTATGAACCTGACAGGCAATTGCTGGATTTATGTAAAAGCCTGTATCAGGCAGGAATGATGGAAACGGTAATTCTGGATGATGGGAGTGGACGGGAATACAGGGAAATATTTAATCAAATTGAGACAGCATATGGTTTTGCTGTATTAAGGCATGCTGTAAATATGGGAAAAGGGCGTGCCCTTAAAGATGCATTTAATTATGTACTGGAAAAATATCCAGAAGCAGCCGGGGTGGTAACAGCGGATTCAGATGGGCAGCATACACCGGAGGATATTAAAAGATGTATGTGTGCTTTGGAAGAATATCCTGACAGGATGATTCTTGGATGCCGGCAATTTTGCGGGGAACATGTTCCATGGAAAAGCCGTTTTGGAAATGAGGTGACGAAAAAGATTTTTCAATATCTGTGTGGAATTGGTATTTCAGATACACAGACGGGACTTCGGGGAATTCCAAGAAATCTGGTGAAGAAATCGCTGACAATAGCAGGTGAAAGATTTGAATATGAGACAAATGTATTAATAGAGGCAAACCGGGACTATGATTTTTTAGAAGTGCCGATTGTAACAGTATATGATTCTAAAACAGAACATAAGACACATTTCGACCCGTTCCGGGATTCCATCATGATTTATAAAGTGATTCTGTCATTCCTGCTCAGCTCGCTTCTTTCCGTGCTGATTGATTTCAGCATTTTCAGCCTGTCTGCTGATGCAGGGGCGGATGTATGGACGGCCACTGCCCTGGGAAGGGCCGGCTCGGCCCTTGCCAATTTCAGCGTAAACAGGAATGTTGTATTTAAGGCAGGGGGAAGCATCCCGCGCCAGCTGGCGGGATACATAATCCTGCTGGCCGGTTCCGGCACGGTTTCCGCGGTGCTGGTAAGCATGCTGTCGGAGTGCTGGCCCGACAGGGTGATTGCGGCCAAGGCAGCGGCGGAAGGCTCCCTGTTTTTCTTTAACTACTATATCCAGCAGGCAGTCATTTTCAGGAGAAGAAAGGAGAAGCCATGAGAAGGGGACGCCCAGATGGAAAGCATGCCGGCGTGACAGACTGGACAGCTTATTACAGAAAGAAAAAAAGCCGTTTTTCGGCTTATACGCAGCAGATTACCATGAAAATAATTACAGGCGCTGTCGGCCGCTGCTGCGGGAAGGAAGAAAAGAATGGATTAAAGATACTGGAACTGGGAGGGGGCAGGAGCTGCTTTGCAGGGCAGGTCTGCCGCATGCAGAACGTGGATGCCTATGACATTGCAGACAGCAACAGCCTGGCTGTAAGCCTTTTTAACAGGATGGAGCTGGACAGCCGCTCGCATTCGGGAATGAAGCTGGACCTGCTGGACCGGACAGCGGGCAGCCGGCTGCTCCATAAGTATGATTTTGTGTTCAGCGTGGGGCTGGCTGAACATTTCCAGGGACAGGATATTGAAAGAATCATCCGGCGCCATTTTGATTTCTGCAGGCCGGATGGAACTGTCATGGTTACATTCCCGACCCCGACGAAAAAATACAGGACTGTCAGAAGGTGCATGGAGATTCTGGGCGTGTGGCAGTTTCATGATGAAACGCCGCTCCGGTACGGGGACGTAAGGGATATTTTTGAAATGAACGGGACGGTTATGGAATGTTTTATAAACCGCAGGCTGCCCCTTACGCAGATGGTCGTCATAGCAAAAAACAGCAGGAAAGGAGAAGAAGGATGCCGGTCAGGATCAGGAGCTTCGGCGGGCCATTGACATGGTTTTTGCGGAAGCATTTTTCGGGAACAACTTCAAAGTGGATGCTTGTTTTTGCGGCAGAAAGCTACAAGCGCGTAACCAGGAAATACATTGCTTATTTTATGAATCAGAAAGACACCCCGGTTTTTGCAAACTGCATGATTGAAACGGTCAACCGCTGCAACGGGACATGCGAGTTCTGCCCCGCGAATACGGAGGACGAAAGCCGTCCCTTTAAGAAAATGCCGGATGAGGTGTATTATGGAATTATCCGGCAGCTGAAGGAAATGCAGTGGAAGGGAAAACTGTACCTGAGCATTAACAATGAACCGTTTCTCGATAAGCGGATTGTCCGCTTTGCGGAATACGCGAAGGAAAACCTGCCGGGAATACAGACATCCCTGGTCAGCAACGGGACGCTGCTGACCCCTGAAAAAATGGACGAGATGGCCGGGATTGTGGATGAAATCGTGATAAATGATTACAGCGAGAAATATGCGCTTTCAGGGCAGCATAAAGCTGTTTATCAACATGTAAAAAGAAACAGGAAGCGTTTTTCGGGAATGAGCGTCACGATAAACAGGCGGTACCGCAGGGAAATTTTAGCAACAAGGGCGGGAAATGCACCCAATAAGCCGGTCAAAAACAATAAGGTCAGCACCCCGTGCATCTACCCGTTCCTGGACCTTTTCATCTTTCCGGACGGGCAGGCCGGCATGTGCTGCAACGACTGCCTTGAAAAGTCGCATTTCGGTGATGCCGCAGGGGAGCCGCTTTTGGAAATATGGAACGGTGAAAAATTCCGGAAACTGCGGGAAGCCATGGCGGGGGGGGGCAGGAACAGCTATCCGTTCTGCAGGGAATGCGATGTGGTGGATGCCGGGGAGAGGGAAGCTTACATCCGTTCTGTCTTAAAGAGGGTCTGAGCAGCAGCTTCGTTTCTGACATCGGCAGGGGATTTTTATGACCTGGGACTGGTGCAGGAAAACATAGCGTGTCTGAAAAAAACATGCTGGCACAGGTAAGCCTGTATTATGTGATAAAGGCAAACCCGAACCGGTATGTTCTGGAATTTATCCGGGACATGGAAAATGGAATGACAGGAGCGAGACATAATGAAAGAAAAGCAGGAAATCCAGGAACCAGAATCTATAAAAACAGTCCTTCTCGTATTCGGCACAAGGCCGGAAGCAATTAAAATGTGCCC